>LKMJ01000034.1_pt1 | contig 70931 bp, 80 predicted proteins | sample 643391 | NCBI WGS metagenome assembly LKMJ01 (sample SAMN04112250, study PRJNA286221) | soda lake metagenome | biome: soda lake; feature: Kulunda Steppe; material: water; isolation source: sample PL-Br10 brine of Picturesque Lake | place: Russia: Kulunda steppe | collected 2010-07 | reverse complement strand
TGAAGATGATTCAGAACACGCTGTCACAGGAGATGAAGTTGATGAAGATGATTCAGAACACGCTGTCACAGGAGATGAAGTTGATGAAGATGATTCAGAACCAGTAGATGAATCGATAGACAGTTAATTTTCTAATCCAGCTGCTTTAATCGCATTACTCCACGATCCAAAGCGGTTCTGGTATGGTGAAATCGAATACTTTCCGTGGTGGTTGATATCGTTTGTTGACGGTGTCCGGCCCAGTTCTTCGGCTACACGTTGAAGTTCTTCAATAAGTGCCGACTCTGGAATACGGCCCGCAATAGTATTTCGAATTGTATCTTCATCATACCCTGACTCGTTGAGTGCTTCTCTCCATGATCCGAACCTTGAACGATACGTCGAGGCCCGATATTTGCCGTTACTGTTCATCTCTTTTGTTTTCGGTGGTCGTCCCAACTGTTCTCCCAACCGCTGAATTTCTGTAATAAGGTCTTCCTTACTAATTTCTGCTCGTGGAGGTGTATCACCGACATCCATCCCCGCAGCCTTCAGAGCATCGTTCCATGATCCAAATCGAGACACATAAGTTGCATATGAGTAAGAACCGTGTTCCCCAACCTCAGCAGTTGTCGGGTGATGTCCGACTTCATCTTCTACAGATTGGAGGTCATCAATGAGTTCACTTTCACTAATTGTTTTTCTCCCACTCCCAAGTGTATCAATTTCACTTTCGTCAAATCCCGCAGTAGCAATAACATCTCTCCACTCACCAAACAATTTGTTTCCTGTAACAACAGAATATTCACCGTGTTTTTTCATATCAGTACTCGTCGGTGGCCGTCCAAGTTCGTTTGAAAGTCGGTTGATTTCATCAATATACTCTTCTTTTGTAATCCGGTTTTTCACGTGGGGTTCTAATCCAGCTGCACGGACTCCTGCGTTCCACGTTCCAAAACGCCGGCGGTACACGTTGGCACTCACTTCGCCTTTTTGTGACATTTCTTTGGTGGTTGGCGTCCGGCCAAGAGTGTCTGCAACACGTCGGAGTTCCGCCAAATATTCTTCATCATCACTTGTTTGTGGAACTGGTGTGTACGTGGTTTCTAACCCTGCCTCTTTGAGAGCTTTTTCCCACGTTCCCATTTCCATTGTAACACCAGATGTAGAGATATCCCCATACTCATCGACATCCGCTGGAGACGGTGAACGGCCTAATTTTTCAGCAAGAAGCTGGAGTTCGCTAATAATTTTCTTCCGTTGTTTTTGGCTTCGTTCGTCTAACCACGCGTCTCGATCAATACCTGCTTTTGATAAGACATCTTTCCACGTCCCAAATCGTTTCTTGTACGTATCTGGTGAATAGTCTCCAACCTGTCGAACATCAGTAATTGATGGAGGCTTCCCAACTTCTTTCTCAAGATTCTTTAGTGATTCAATTAGTTCCTCGTCACTAATTGGGGTTGTTGATCGGCCAGCAGATGGAAGTTTATTTGGATCAAGTCCAGATTGCGTGATGGCTTCTTTCCACGTACCAAATCTGTTCGCATACGTTGTATATGAGTGATTGCCTTGCTGTTCCATCTCTGTTGATGTAGGTATATGTCCAAGTTCATCCGCAAGTCGTCGGATCTCATCGAGGAGTTCTTCCTCACTGAGCTTGTACCGCGTTTCTTGCGTTTTTTCATTTGCCATACCACCAGTGGGTGTCTGTAATATAATAATACTTTTGGATAACTTTCGACGTAACGATTGCAAAACAATACACGAAACTGATATTCTACACCATTCAAACAAAATAACTTGAAATGACATATTCTCTATGTTGATTCTTTTATGTTCGTATGCTCTACTGTACTTCAGTGATTTGCCAGTGGAACAGGAAAGTGAACTAACCGTCGAAGCAGAAGAAGATCGAATTGATAGGGCACTCGAAGTCGACGAGAAGATTCAGCAAGCAACAAGTCGGATTGACGGGCATAATGAACATATTGGAGGAGATACGGCTGTGGTTACAGAAGTTCGTACAAGTACCCGAACACTCAACTCTAACCAAGTAGATGGGTTAGAAGTTCACGGTGAAACGGATGGGCTTCCTGAATCAATTGAAATAGAGTATCTTGCACCAGATGGGAGTCAATGGGAAACAACACTAAAGTTCCCAACAACGAACGATGCAGCCTTGTTTAGACTCCTTGACAAGCTAAATATCCCAAGAACACAACCAAGTAGTCTAATCAATGAAGACATTCCTGTTGTCTATACTGGTGATGAATGGAGACTTCATCTCCCCCCTCAAAAATCTTTTTTGAAACCATCATACCTGTGGTCTCGATTTATGCTTAACCGTGGATGGTTTAAATTTGAACAAACCAGATCATACAGAGCCAAATTCAAGCTGACTCGATCAGGATACAAAACGGTGATTTCTGCTTTCATCCTCTATATGATTATTATGGGTGCTGTCGCATCTGTGTACCCGGGTGTGGTGATTTTAATTTTCGCACCTGCATTACTGAGTCCAATGATTGCGGATGTCGCGTTTAATCCACGGGCGCCAAATCTTGAATCAGCAGAACAATTGAGAGATTAAGTACGAATTGTAAATAGACAATACAAACGTTGAACTAACTGGCGTAATTATAATCGTACAATGAGTTCAGAACAGGTCATACTACACCGAGACCATCATTTTATTGATGATTGGTGGGAAATGGTAGGGGAATTAGCGAAAACATACCCTGTGACAAGAGATAATGTCAACGATATCTGGAATCAAGTAGACACAGGTGACTCAGTTACATTTGAAATTGTTCATAACCCTTCACACGTCGTCGCTGTTGACAACAAGTACAACTTGAGGTGCCACGGATGGAACCGAAAACTAGCGATCGAATCAGTTGTGCGTTCTCGTTTGAAGTACGATTACCCACCAGATGATGTCAATGACATCAAAACATTCAGAAAACAAGTTCAAACAAGAGTAGACAGTTATTCACCACCACGGTGGGAACAACAAGTACTCCGTCGTGATGAAGGGGAATACACTAACAATATCAACCTCACACATTTAGAAAAGACACAAGAAAGTATTCCAGTTGAATGGTACGGTGTTACCGATACTAATGAAGTTGTCTACATTCGTTACCGTGGAGGTTCACTCAGGGTATTTGTAGGGCCTCCAAATGAACAGCAGAAACTTGCATATTTCAAAACAGTAGCTCAATTCCCTGATTCAAGCCTATCCACCCGAGATATGTTAGTCGAGTTACCGCGGTGGATAACGTATCTTTCTAATATGCCACAATTACCCGATGAAATTCATGAATTGATTGGTGAGGCTCAACTCGAAATGATGGAGGAAAGCTTTGCACGACTCAACGAAGAAACAGAAAATGAAGATTGAGAATCACTAACTTCGAAGTTAGTTATGGAAGAAACAAGGCTAAAACCTCTCTTCAAAGAATTAGTCGAATTAACCGCGTCGATAGTCACGTTCACTTAGAGAAAAAAGAATGAGGCTCTGACGGCATCACCCGTCTTGACGCTCGTGTAATTGCACTTGAGTGACTTCGTGATGCAATCTCTGCAATAAACTCAAATAATGTTTCGATATCATCTCTTTCAATTCTAATAGGGATGTCTGGAATAGTTGGATCCTTTTTAGATAGTTTGAGTGCTGGGCGTCCTTGAGGGTCAAGAGAAAACAGAATCCATTTGGTATGGTACTGTCCACCACCAAGGCCTTTCTTTTCTATTTCTTTCCAGTGTCCTGTTGATGATGCACGTGACGCATTTCGAAAACGGGAGTCAACTGCTAACGCAAACTCAACGAGTTGCGCAATATCAATCCGATTGTCTAATCGAACACCAATATCTGCATCCTCAAATTGAATACCTGTCTTACGGAATTGGAAGACGTGTGCTCCGTCAGGTGTCTCAAGCAACGAGAGCTCACCATGATTACCAAGTCGGGTAGTTACGGCTTCATTCCACGACCCATCATTCGAGGGTTCAGAGACATCTCCACGTTTAGAATTAATTCTACCCAATAACCAATGCCATCTCAAGTCTTTCCGTTCAGCGGCTGTTATACGTTTAGCCGCTTCGGGTAGTGGAATGAGCATTTGAACTGGATCATTTTCTTTTGTGAATACGTCTGGGTAGTTTTCTGTATAGTCTGCGTGTTTAACTGCGGCAGGCCACACCGGTATAATGTGGTCAATACGAACATCTTTTCCACGGAAGTGATGTTTTTCTAACCACAGGACACTATACCCGTTTGCAAGGTAATATCCCGTTGTCTTTTCACGGTTCTTTGATCGATTTCTATGTTGTACTTCAACAGCGATCCCGTTTCCAAGTGGTTCTCTTGGACTCGAAAACTCTACAACAACATCAGCAATCTTATCACCAATGTCGTATTCGATATGGATATCTGCATTTGGATACTCGCGTTTGAGCTTAGATGCAGCAATCGCCTTCATTCGAAGATGGGAATCAGATTCCCCCGGACATTCTGCATTTTCATCGTCGTGAACAAAGTGACGAGCAATAAACACATCCCCGTCTCTATAGTGTGCTTCACGAACCGTCATTTCGGCTTCACAGACAGGACACGCGAGTAAATCATCGCTAGTGACTGTAAGGGGTGTAACGAGGTCTTCTTCTTCGTCTTCTGCAATAAACGGCATTCACTCTATTACTACAACTGCTATCTGTAAGCAATTACTGGATTTAGCTGAATATATTGTTAAGAACTGTTTCACACGACTACTGATGTGAAAATTATTCTTCGTTTAACAGTTGGAATCCATCAGTCCCACCCTCAGAAATATAACTGAAATCGGGGTTTTCTGCTTTATCGAGTGTTCGGTGAAGAGGAGCAATCGCAATCGCAATTCCGTGGCCTTTTAGAATACCAAACGGAACGGCTTCATAGAAGGTGTATTCATCTTCATTAAAGTGACCACCACCAGAGAGGATACGTACAGCCGCACGAACGTAATCACTTCTAAAACAGAACTGACAGGCTTCATCATCATCTCTTGCAGAACCAATCGGCCCTTCAAGAATTGGAGAATCATCACGTCCATGAGTCCCATCAGCAAATTCGTCGTCCCATTTTGAATACGTTGACCCCACTTCGTGTGTGTCAATTAGTCGTTCATCAAGATACTCCTCTAACCCATCGACTGCAACACCAAGTGTCCGTGGACGAATCTCAATTTTATCGTGGACAGATTGCCCATGAAACGGATACAAAGTCAATCCATTCGTTGTATGAGGTACATGTCGAAGAGAAACATCAGTTGAAAGTTCATCAATAATTTCTTGAGCCTGCTGCTGGCTTTCGGAACTATCCGCTGTCACCATTTTGTCATCAGTTCCTATGGCCGGCGGCAATTTAACCGTTCTGTGTTATTGAATCAACGAATTCATATGTGTCTCGGATTGATGGAATCTAGGTTCATATTGGTCGGAGGACAACGCATAAGTTTAGACGCTACTGATACTGTTTTGGTGAACGAAAAACTGTCCTGTAAGAGTCATATGTCCGCGGCTGGAGATCGGTGGCCAGACAGTCAAATAAAAGAACGGACAACAGATACACTCGATAGTCAGGATGGACGCGTTTTTGATGCAGGGAGGGCGAAATTCGAGATCGACTTCAGTTCTGAAGATATCTCCAGAAATACAACGCTTGCAGCTCAAACTTCGAAAAGCATTCTTGAATCACATGGGTATATTGTATTCTATGCCCATCGAAATGAAAGTAAAACTCGTGATCCTAAACGCTTGATTGCAGTTATCACATCTTCTGCAACACCTGTTAAGACGGGTTGAACATTCTCAACACCCCCGAGCAAAACCCATTTTCCCTCTCTCCTCTAACCTACTATGAATAGTCGCTATGGAAGAAGCTACGGGTAGAGTGCTAGATTTATTTAGTGGAGCCGGCGGGTTTTCTCTTGGATTTGAACACGCTGGATTTGACGTGAAAGCCGGTGTCGACAGAGATCCAGATTTCCTCGACACATACGAACGGAACCACAACGATAGCACCGCTATGCAAGTCGATTTATTTGAAACGCCACCAGAAGAGTTCTTCAAATTAGAGAACGCTCCATCAATTGATGACATTGATATTATTATCGGCGGGCCACCCTGCAAAGGGTTCTCTAAAGCAGGTGAACGAAAAGACGGGGACAAACGAGATACCCTCGTTTCCCGTTTCCTTGACTATGTTGAATACGTCAAGCCCGAATACGCCGTAATGGAGAACGTCACTGGAATCCAGTCTAAAAGTACACCGTCAGGTGAACCATATATTGAAATGGTTCGTCGACGACTAGGAAAAGGTGGATACATTCACCACGAGAAAGTACTCAATTCAGCAGACTATGGGGTTCCCCAGCGACGTCAACGAGTCATAATTGTTGCTCACAAACCCAAACATACGTTTTCTTATCCAGAACCCACTGTTGAATCACCATACACAGCTGGAGAAGCATTGAGTGAGATTGATAATAGTACGCCAAACCATCAAGATACACTTACAGAACATAGTGAAGATACTGCTGCAAAACTTGATGAACTCGAATATGGGGAAAGTCTGTATGATGGATACTCAGATAGTTGGCGGCGTCTTCACCCTGATAAGCCTGCACCAACTGTTAAAGAAAATCACGGCGCACCGTTTGTCCACCCGCACGAACCCCGTGTGGGAACTGTACGAGAATGTGCAAAACTTCAGAGCTTCCCGGATGATTTTGTTTTTGAAGGGTCAAAATCAAAACAACTGAAACAGGTCGGGAATGCAGTTCCACCACTCCTTGCCAAAGCAGTTGCAGATCAACTGTTACTCCATTTAACCGGTGAGAGAACAGATAATACGTCGTCTATTCAAACGTATCAAGCTACATTTGGTGAATTTGAACAGTCGTCAATGAGTTAATTCATTGGTTTATAATACGCTCTTCGAATAACGGTTCGAGATCGCCAATACGCAATTCTACGACTTCATCAACACGGAATAAGATGATACGGTTTTGTCGTTGTTCGAAAATGTGTATTGATTCATCTTCAATTGCGCTTTCCAGTACTTCAATTTCGGTTACTGTTCCGTACATCAAGGGGCGAATTGGACAGTAATATCCCGGGAGAAAAGATCTCTCACGTTCGAGTTCAACTTTGAATTTCACCTTATCAGGAATCAACCAACACTCAATAATATTGTTTGACTCTTCAACTGTAATTTGTTCAGATTCGTACAGAGTATTCAATAGTTCAACTGCTGTTGATGCGAGTGCTGATGTTTGATGCATATCAAATATAGCACCGTCAATGTCTTCTGGTTCCGAGATAGCATATGGGTCAGATGGTGAAGTCAAATCACTGAATACAGAGGCATCATCATAGTACTCTTCAAAGTATTCTTTCTTTCCTTGTGCATCAGCGTGGTTAAGCCCAAATGCAGAAGCTTTCATAAGGTCAAAGTATACTTTTCCAAATTTGTGGAACTCTTCAGGCTCAATTCCAGAAACACTTCCAATAATAGACTTTGCAGCTTGCCATTGTTGTTCTGTAGTATCACCGGCAAGAGATGGTGACATATCTATTGTTGCAACATCTGCATACGCGTTATCGTCATCAACGAAAGCAACACTTCGTCCCCACCATTCTGGTAATCCTGTAACTCGTAGGGAATTTGGTGATTCAGGAAGGACTTGCTCTACCGCTGTGTTCAACCATTCAAATAACTCACTATTGTTGTCTTGTGGTTCATACAACTGGTTTGATTTGGGGATTAATTCTCCCATCTCATTCACCGCGTATTCAACTCCTTCAAATTCAAATTCAAGGAAGAAAGCATCATCTACACTTCTACCTTCTATCTCTGGATGATCTGTTAATAGATCAATAATATCTTTAGGAGTTAGAAGTGGATGTGGAACATCAAACATTTGATATCCCAAAACACTCACTTCTTTTTCTTGTGCTACTTGTTGGGGCATTGTGTCCCGAAATAGTTCGATTAATTCATTCGTATCAGAAGTATCGTATGTGTAGTAATCTAAACAATAAATATCATCAACAGGATATACTTCGACTGCGATACGTACGATGTTTTCCGGGTCTAAATCAGTATATAGTTCGGAAGGTGTCGGTGTCTCGTATCGTTCTCCTGTTGATTTGTTGAACGCGTACTGAAACCAAAGTTGTTGCGTATCAGCATCGAACTCATACGGATGGTTTTCTAGTGAAGTTGCTAATTCTCCTATCCCTGCTGTTGTTCGAATTTCAATACCGATTGCAGTACACGTCGCAAACGGTCTCGACAGACTCATCATTTCTATTATGTTTCAAAGGGATAAAACAATAAACCAATTTGACAGATGATTCGATAAGAACGTCACTTATCAGGAAGATTGAGCGACAGATGTGACTAACAAGTTGTTAAATAAACAGGAAAATCTGTGAACAGTTACTCTGCGACAGCTTCAGCGTTGAGGTACTCGTCTTCCCACGATTCTCGCGCCTCAATCTCACGCTTTCCACGACGGGTGAGAGCGTAGTAGTTGGTTCGGCGGTCGAGTTGTCCCTTTTCAACAAGACCCTTGTCCACAATAGTGTCAAGGTTAGGGTACAGACGCCCGTGGTGAATCTCGGTCTCGTAGTATGACTCGAGTTCTTCTTTGATACGAAGGCCGTGGGGTTTGTCGAGGCCTGCGATGACGTACACTAGGTCGCGCTGGAATCCGGTCAGATCGTACATTGCAACTAAACGTAACACACTACAAATATAAAAATATATGGATTTCTTTGTATGGCTTGCTGCGGCACAAAACAAGGGCTATACCCCATTAGAAACGTTCTGTTCAATAGACTGGTCAGAAAAGCACCGACGTCGGAATACATTTAATCGAGTTGTGACTACGATATAATGATAATGGGTTTTATGGATACAATCCGCAGTTTACTCGGCACGCGTACTACTGTCGACGCTACATCCGAAGCCGATCCTGAAGACCTCTTCGGGATGAGTACTGCACACCTCACAATGGACGCTAATCTTGGATACGAACCAATCTATGAAGTTGGACTTTGTTTCTCCAACTTTGATAGCACTAAATTCGATAACGCTGTTAAAGAAGCAAGAGAAATGGCAGAACTTGGTGATGGTGGTTCAATCGCTACACACACGGAGGATACACACGGATATCAATGGATAACAGTCGAAGATACAGACTATGAAGAACTCATTACAGCAGTATACTCTGTAGCAGACGAGTTCATCGACCAAAACTACGGATCACGGCTACTCGCAGTCGTATTTGGATTCACCAAAGAAAATGAACGTGCATATTGGGTCTACTCTTTCCGCCGCGGCTCTTTCTACCCATTCTGCCCTTCCGGGAAAAACAACCGCGATAACGGACGTGAATTCAAACTCCAATCAGTCCTTGACGGAGAGTTAGACGTTGAAAGTGACGAATCATATTGGTACCCACTTTGGCCATCGATCCCCGGAAATAAACCGTGGGAATGAAAACTCAAACGGTAATGTCTACTACGGTGGCAAACTACTATTTCACAGATGCTATTTACACCTAAACATATCAGACAAGTCCTCAACGGTGACAAAACACAGACTCGACGACAATGGGATAAACCACAAGTGAAAAAAGGAAACTCATATCGGGCAACAACCGATCTATTCACTCCCCGAGATGAAGCGCCAGCATACATCATCGTTGAAAATGTGTACAAAGAGAAACTTGGAGATATTACCCCCGAAGATGCAGATGCTGAAGGTAATTATACAGTCGAAGAATTTCAAGATGAATGGAGAGAAATCAACGGCGAATGGAATCCTGATGATACTATTTGGGTAGTAGAAATTACGGGAACAAAAGAAGATCCTCGTAAGTGAACATTAGGAAAGATTTGGCGTAATCGTATGGATAATAATAATAAAAAATAAGAATCCAAACAGAAACGCGAGGTCAAAAATAAAAGTTCCAAATATCAAGCACGAAATGATTGTTAATACAAATGTGATCGCATCGGCTTGATATTCAGTAATAGTTGGTATTCTTGACTGGAATGAATCTTTACTAACTCTTTCTAAATCCAATGCAAACGATCCATCATCTCCTGTGGATACTGGAATACTGCGTCCGGCGGCTTGTTGTAACTCATCAAGAGTAGTGATAGATAAATGGTTAAGTAACTGGTGAACTTCTGAGTCTTCCCATTCAACTCGTTCAGGGACATCAATTGGAATTTCAATATTTCGACCACTAGATAGTTCAGCATGAAGTATCAGTTCATCAATTGATCCATCTTGAGTAGAACTTGCGCCTCTGAACGTTGCTTCATCTGCTTCAGAGTCGATTTGACTCTCGAACAGTTCTTCTTTCAATTCCTCATCAACGTATTTTGTCGTTTTCATTGTTATTATTGATTCACTATGTTGAGATTGTAACGAAGATATCCAAAGAACACAATCCAAAGAATAAACAGTCCAATCACAGGAAGTATAGGAGCGAGTAAGACGGCACAAGCATTAACTAACAATACAAATCCCATCGCTAAATTAATCTCTTTCATATCATTCTGAGTGTTCTCAGAGTAAAGGACACGAGGAACAACTTCACCATTAGCAAACGTAACATCAACTCGCTCTCCTACAGCATCTTCCAAATTAGCTGGAGCTACACCAATTGAATCAAGAAACTCCTTAACTTCTGAACCCTCCCAATCGCCGGGAGTTGGACGTGAAAAACGATACAGAGAAAATTTTCCACTTGGATGTTCTAATCCAATAACAAACTCATTGCTACCAGTTTCTGATAGACTTTTTGAACCTTCAGTTAACTGTGAATCATTTACAGGGATGTCATCAATATCAGAAATGAACCTGACGACGCTAACACCTTCCTCAATATCTCTATGACGATCAATAACCTGTTTAACCCCATCTAATGATTCATCGTGATCAGTTAACTGTACTTCTACACCAGACATTTGAGTGGTATTGGATTATCTGCCTGCGTCTATAATCTTTTACTTCAATAGTGAAGCAGCGGCGGAACTAAACTCAAAGCTAACTAAGATATCACTCACGTTTCGTGAAAAATGAAGAAATGGTGACGAAAATCCAATTTAGAATCTCCGCAAAATAATTGCGGTTAGTTAATTGGGATAGTAGTGACTTTCATTTCTGGTTCACGGATGGGAACATCAAAGTCACCCACTTCTTCTTCTTCGTTTTCCAACCGTTCAAGATGCTCAAGAATCCCGTTGTGGTGGCCAGCACCAATAACAGCCACAACATCATATCCGCTTTCACGGATTTTATGGAGTCGATGAGCCATTGATTTATCGCGCTGGTCAATCATCACTTCGACAATCTCAGGAGCAATACGACGCATATGGTCAGTCAACTCCTCAATATCATCACCGTGGTCGATGCTCCCAAGGTTATCCATCATATCCTTCTGAGCTTGTTTAACATTTGCAACCTCGTCTTCATCAAGCTCGTTTGACCGCTGAAGGAACTTTGGAATATCGGTGAGAGAAACGTTGTCAATAAGATCACCAAACGTGTCGGTGACCTCATCATCGATAAGGGCGACAGGAGTGTCAGTTTCGGCTGCCGTTCGGACACCAGCTTTCATATCAACATCCTGCCCATCCAGACTGGGGTTGTTTTCAACCATCTTCCGCTGAAGTGCGTTGAACGCAGCGTAGATTTTCCCTGCGATACCGGGCATTTCCCGGGCAATCTCTTTTGGATCGATATCTTCGCCTCCTTCAAGACGGTTGAAGCGACGCGTACCAAGCTCGACGGCCACAAGATCCGGTTCTTCTTCACGGATTGTGTCAACTACTCGCCGGCAATGTTCTTGTGAGTAGTGAACGCTCGGAATGAGTGTAATTGTTCCTTTTTCGTCGGTCATCTACACGTATTTATCTATGATAGAGTTTAAACGCATTCACTCACCCATTGGTCGCAGCAACAACCCTAATCGAGTTGTACACTAATTTCTTGTTTGAAGCACTGTTGAAAGCCTTAATTCGGGTAACATTCACCACAGTTTGGAACATTAACTCAGACAAGATGTCGAGTTTCATGTATTCAGACACACATCCTACGTCTCTTCCGGTAGCAATTGAAACCCAACGGTTACAACTAGATGCTATCCGGCCCGAAATTATCAATCCAAAAGAGATGTATGATTTTATCACCACGTCTGAAGACTTAGAAGAAACAATTCAATACGTTCCATTTTCACGGTATGATACCACGAAAGATGCAGAGAGATTTGTCAAACAATCAGGTGAAGAATGGAAGAATGGAGAAAAAGTAGCATATATGATTACTGTAAAAGGTGATACGGAGTATGCTGGTACAACGTCTTTCAATCCACGATGGAACAAGCGGGATGCTACATTTGGAATATGGTTGCGAAAGCCATACTGGGGGAATGAATATTCAGCAGAACGCGGGGAAGTATTTCTTGAACTTGCATTTGAAGAACTGGGGCTTGAATTCATAGAGGTATGTGCGGCAGTGGGAAATCAAAAATCACAGAAAGCAATTGAAAAATATATCAACAAAAATGGAGGCCAGCACGAAGGGCAACTACGTCACTACGTAGTTGGTGATGATGGAGAACCATTCGATGTTGAACGATATACGATTACAGTTGAAGAATGGAATCGTGGTCAATGAAGGTGAAACAACGTCAAGGAACACCGCTTTAACTATTCATCAACTTAATGAATGGTAGTGTCAGACGATATCCCTGAAGAATATCAACCAGTCAATATTTTGCTATCTAATCAGGTTTGCACAAGTCTATCACTGTTAGAGGACACACCAGAATGTGCCAGAGTCCCTGAATACTGTCTCCACGACTCGATTATTACTAACGCGCTTGCGCATCTTGGGTTGAAAAATACACTTATTGGTCGTTCACCAGATCGATTAATCGTAGAAGAGATTATTGAGTCAGTTGAAATCCTTGGAACTCTTCCTGAAGAGACAGAGACATATGAGCGTACACGCGTAGTACTGCCATTAGGAAAGGCAAATATTCTGAAAGCTATTTCAGCTGAATGTGGCCGAGTGAATTATCCAGATGAATCGCGGGTGACAACAGCATTGTTTGATATTGGAATACAAGAAGCAGAATCAGATTTTGAGGCTTCATCAGTCATCTGGAACCGAGGAGAACCCCAGCAGCCTGAAGAAGGGTGGCAACCTTAACTTTTAAACCGGTATACCGGATACTTAAAGCCGAGATGGATAATCCACGAGAATCAGTTAAGATTGAAAACGTAGTTGCATCGACCGGAATCGGTCAAGAACTTGACCTTGAATCCGTTGCTCAAGACCTTGAAGGCGCAGATTTCAACCCTGACCAGTTCCCCGGACTTGTTTACCGGACTGAAGACCCGAAGGCCGCCGCACTCATCTTCCGCTCCGGCAAGATTGTCTGTACTGGCGCACAGAGTGTTGAAGACGCTCACGCGGGTCTTGACAAGGTTTTCGACGAACTTCGGAACCTTGGTATCCCTATCGACGGAACTCCTGAAATCACCGTTCAGAACATTGTGACGAGTGCTGATATTGGCGAGCGTCTGAACCTTAACGCAATTGCAATCGGACTTGGTCTGGAAAACGTTGAGTACGAACCAGAACAGTTCCCCGGGCTTGTTTACCGACTTGATGAACCTGATGTTGTCGCTCTGCTGTTCGGATCTGGCAAACTTGTCGTGACTGGTGGAAGCAAACCCGATGATGCACGCGATGCTGTCGAATCGATTTCCGCCCGACTCGAAGAACTAGGCCTTCTGTAGTTTCGACATTATTCTTTGTTGAACGCGCTAAATTGGACAGAGAATTTTAGACATATTTGCCTTGATGGGCCAACATTCTCTGACTATTCAAATTCAAATAACAACTCGTATAGTATTTTTTGACGTCTCTACCGGGTAGTTGTCCTTGCTGCTATCCAACTTTTCAAGTTAGACGCTGATCAATAAAGTACTAAGACTATGCGATACGTCATTTCAGACCTCCACCTTGGACACGGAAATATTATTGAGTACTGTAACCGTCCATTTACCGATGTTGACGAAATGAACGAAACCCTCGTTGACAACTGGAATAACACAGTCGACCCTACTGATACTGTGTTCTACCTTGGCGATCTCGCACTGTGGGGGCCTGAGGCTGCCCGTAAATGGGTTCCAGAGTTACAAGGTAATATTGTCCTTGTCCTTGGAAATCATGATGACCTCCACCCTGAAGAATTGCCAATTTCAGTAGTTGACTCACTTGTCTTCACACACGGAAAGTACACGTTTGGATGTACTCATAGCCCTGAAATCAATACAAACCCCGGAGGTGACTGGGTACTGTACGGCCACCACCATAACAACGATCTGACAAAATATCCGTTTATTGATTCCCAACAAAACCGAGTGAATGTTTCAGCAGAACTCATCAATTATACTCCACTCTCTGTTGACCGGCTTACAACACTAATTGATGAAAACAACCGAGCAAAAACGATTGACGACTGCTAACAGCTATTTTTAACGGACGGCTGCATCTCCGAATTCGTCGTCTTCATCAAAGCGCATAACGATAACACCCTTTGTATTTCGTCCAACCTGCTGAATTTCATTAATCGATGTGCGAATTGCTTGTCCATCGGCGCTCATAGCAAACAGTTCATCTCCATCTTCAACTGCGTATACACCTTTGGCATCTCCGTTTCTATCACCGGTATTGATATCTGCCAACCCTTTACCGTACCGAGACTGGGTTGTGTACTCCGAAACCGATGTGCGCTTTCCATACCCATTCTCTGTAAGTGTAAGAAGGTCTTCATTACCTTCTACAATCGCAAAACCGGTAACAACATCAGTTCCATCAAGTTCGACTGCATTCACACCCTGTGCTGAACGGCCTGTCGAAGTCACATCTTCAACAGGGAATCGAATCGCTCGACCATCAGATGTGCCAACAATTATTTCTTCATCACCTGTGACAACAGCGGCATCAACTACTTCATCACTATCCTCTAATCCAACAGCTCGAATACCAGTTGAGAAAATATTCTCAAACTTGTTGAGCGGTGTTCGCTTCACTTTCCCGTGACGAGTGAGAATTGCGAGTTCTTTTCCTTCACGTTCTTCATCTTCAGGAACGGTTGTAACCGAGGTCAACTGTTCTTCATCATCAAGATCGAAGACGTTGACAGCAGCAGTTCCACGTGCATTTCTACCGAATTCGGGGAGTTCGTACCCTTTTGCTTCGTAGACATCTCCGGTAGTGGTGAAGAAGTACAGTTTATCGTGGGTACTCACACGTTCAACAAGGGTTACATAGTCATTATCAAGATCAATCCCAATCACACCCTTTCCAGCACGGTGCTGGGATGAAAAGTCATCAGCAACCATCCGCTTGATGTAACCTCTGTTTGTGACTGCAATTGCAATCTCTTTCTCAGGGATGAGGTCTTCACGAGTTACATCACCAATTGCATCAACAATCTGTGTTCGGCGTTCATCAGCGTACTCTGCTTTTACATCTCGCAGTTCATCTTTGACAACATCAAGTAGTTCTTGTTCACTTTCAAGAATCTCGTTGAGCCGGTCGATACGATCAGTGACTGATTCGTACTCTTCTTCAATTTCTGTGGCCTCTAACGAAGTTAGACTTCCAAGTTGCATTCGGACGATGTGTTTCGCCTGTACCTCTGAGAAGTCATACTCGTCTTGTAGGGCTTCAATAGCTGATGTCCGATCATCCGACTCTCTAATGAGTTCAACGATCTTTTCAGCGTGTTCAAGAGCTTTAAGACGCCCTTCAAGGATATGTGCCCGATCTTCTTTCTCTTCAAGTTCATTTTGGCTCCGGCGTCGAACAACTTCTTTTCGATGGTCAACGTAGTGTCGGAGAGCATCTTTCAGAGTCAGAACTTCTGGCTTCCCATCTACAAGGGCAAGCATCTGGATACTGAATGTCTTTTCCAACACTTGATTGACGAGTCGATTTTCAACAACATCTGTAACAGATCCACGTTCAACTTCAACGACGATACGGATTCCATTACGATCTGACTCATCGCGCAAGTCACTAATTGAACCAAGATCACCTTCGTTCGCTAGATTAGCGATACGTTCAACTAATCGGGATTTGTTTGCTTGGTACGGGATTTCAGTGATAATGATTTCATCATTACGCCGGTCGTGTTCTTCGACGTGGTATTCAGCTCGAACTGTGAGGCGTCCTTTCCCTGTTTCATACGCGTCATAAATTCCTTCACGACCGGCAATCTTTGCACCTGTTGGGAAGTCAGGCCCCGGCATATGTTCCATCAAGTCCTGTGTCTCGGCATCCGGGTTATCAATAAGATGAATTGTCGCATCAATAACTTCTCCAAGGTTATGAGGAGGAATATTCGTTGAGAGACCAACAGCAATACCTGATGAACCGTTAACAAGCAGGTTCGGGAAGGCAGATGGGAGTACATCTGGTTCTTCGAGGCGGTCGTCATAGTTTGAGGAAAAGTCAACAGTATTCCTCTCAATATCTGCAAGCATCTCTTCACCAATTGGTGACAATCGAGCCTCTGTATATCGCATTGCCGCCGGCGGGTCATCGTCAATAGAACCGAAGTTGCCCTGCCCATCAACTAATGGATGACGCAGAGAGAAGTCTTGAGCCATCCGGGCGAGTGCATCATAAATTGAGCTGTCTCCGTGGGGGTGATAGTCACCCATTGTATCTCCGATAATTGATGAACTCTTCCGGTGGCCGGTATTACTTGTAACACCGGACTCATGCATAGCGTAGAGAATCCGACGGTGAACAGGTTTGAGACCATCCCGGGCATCAGGAAGGCTTCGTCCTGCAATCACACTCATCGCATAATCAATATACGACTGTCGCATCTCCTCGTCTGCACGGACTGTTTCAATCTTCTGTGCTGGAGCGTCAGTATGTAAAGAATCGTTTTGTGACATAGTGTATTTAGCTTCTATTCGAGGCTCAAATGGGACAACTACTCCGCCTCTCTATTCGTCTTCTTATTACATTCTCGTGCGGTTAACTCTTTCAACTGACCACACTCAAAAACAGACTCAAACTATACTATTCGAAATGTGCTTAACTTCTCTCGGAAAATATATTTAATAGATGAATGACGAATCGCTTGATGAATTTGAACTCGATTCAGTCTCTGCTGATCAAACCTTAGATAGAGTTGCTGCAACAATCGATCACGGCCAAGGAATAACTGCCGCTCGATTAATGGCTCTCCAACTTGTTGGTGGAGTTCCTCGTACAGGTGAAGAATGGCACCGTGGAAGAATCAATATCTTTATTTTTACTTCTCCTCGGGTGAATATCCCTGCTGTATTTGAACGGACGACAAGTATCTTCGGTGGTGTTCGGTGGTATAACGCCCCAGCTATCGATGGAGATGAATTATTCTTTACAACGCAACGAAGAGAAAACACGATTGAAGAGGGTGTTCTCTTTGAAGATGCAACATCTGTCCTCTACCTTGTCCAAGCACCAAAACTACGCCCATCTGACCGTACAGAGCTCCAAGTCGTGTTGAATAGTCAGACATACCCAGTACGGGACAGTGGTATCAAAACGGTTCTAAAACCGTCAACAGGAGTTGTTCTCACAGATTCTCCACGAAACGGTACTTGGGATTTGAGCCGAAGTCCTGCAAGTCAGATATCTGCCCCTGAAACATTTCTTGGTGGGTGTGATGTACTACTGACAACGGGCCATCCACAGACAGAATATGAAACAGTAACTACTGATCCATTCGCAAGCGATTTTGCATACGAATACATCCGCACATCTAGATTACTTGAACCCGAATGGACTGAACAAGGGAAACAACGCGTTGAGGCCATAGTCGACAAAGCAACAACTCAAATTGAGCAAACTGAAGACGACGACATCAAGAAATTAATGCGATTACAGTCATCAGACTTGACTGGAACCATTCAAAGATTTGCCGAAGCCCATGCAAAAATCCACCGTCACGAAGATGTTAGTAAACAAAACGTGGAATCAGTAATTACACTCTTGACTGACGCTTGGGAACAAATTGGGTTCAATACTGACTCTTCACTCGATGAAAAAGAGACTTCACCCACCGAAGTAACTGATCTGAAGAAACAAGACGATACAAAGCTTCCAGATACAACCGAGGAACAAACACCTGAAACAACCGAATCACCAGCAGATGAAGTTATAGACGGTTAAAACTCATTCCAATTTTCTAGCCCTTCAGCGACTAACTGAGTCCAGAACCATCCACTTGTCGGTAACTCATTAACTTGTAAACGACTATTTCGAATGTGACCTGTAACCTTCCTCCGAGTATCGGGGGAAAGGCGAACAGTCAATTCCATATATTCTTCATCCACATCATCGTCAGTTGGTGAACCAATCTCGATACCTAGTGACTCTTCAAAAAAGGCATCAACGTATGGGGCAGTTTCATCGTCTAATTCACCATCTTCTGAAAACGAAAAACAGAATTCGTAGTAAACATCAGACCGCAATGCAATCGTCATTGGTTCATGTTCGTCCAGTTGACTACGGTTAGATAAATGAGACGGTCGAGAAACAATCTCGTCCACCTCTTCGTCAGTTACGTCTTCAATATGATTTGAAATGATCTCAACGCTGTCGTTAGCTTTCGTTTCCATCTAATTGAAATACCCGTGGCATGAATGAAAACTGTTCCGTCGTCAAGGCAAATAGCAGCAAAAGTCTGTCAGTCAATATTAAACCGTCACAGAAACCACTCTCACCCAATTATCTATAAAATACCTGTGAGAAATTATACTGTTTCTCTCTGACAATTAACGCGAAAGCGTGTCAGCGAGAGCATGTTGGTTATGTGGACTCTGAACCCAGATTACCTTTCGATCAGAGTCAATTGGATCTGGTGCCGGCCCATCTCTCAAACGGTACTCTTCTCGTTCCTCTGTGAATGAACGCCGATACTCAACATATTCGTCATTTGAAACAGGGAAAATAACGTGAACACCCGGGTATGCGCCACCGAGACATACATGAGAAGCCGTTACTTGACTATCAACGATACTTGTACGGACATCAATAACTGGGATAAGGTATTCACGTTCAACAAACATTGTCTCAACTTCAAGAACAATACAGTCGTCTGGAACTGAACGCGATGAATCGATTGATCGTTGGAGACCGGGATCCCAAACTTTTACTCGCCCGTTGAGAGGATAGTCACGACTCTGGTAGTCTTCGGGCTCATATACAGGATATTCTTCGTCTGCGCCATCACCCTCTTCTGACTGAGCCTCTGCCATTGTTAAAGTTAATTAACCACCAGAACTACTTGAGTTGGTCGACTGCGTCAGCGAGATCCCCGTCAGAGTCTTCCAACGCTTCACGGGCTTCTTCAGCAGTCACACTAGCCTGCTGTGCAACGAGTTCAACATCTTGCTCGGGAATTTCAGGCCCTTCAGAGTCATCAACATCTTCCTCGCCATCTTCACTACCACCAATCCGTTCATCAGGTTCATCGATGATCTGATAAACAGTCTGGCCTTGTGCGTTCATAACAGAAATTTCAGGAGCATTGAAGATCAGCGTTTCACCGTCTGCTGTCTCAATTTCAACGCGTTCAGCGTCAATATTCTCCATATCAATTCCGAACTGTTCCATCATCTGGCTCATCTGACTTGGGTCGAAACCTCCACCAAACATTCTATCACCAGTTTTAACGTCCTTAGTTAAAAACACACGGACAGAGGCTGTATATTCAATACACAGCAGCAGACATTCTATTTGACTAACACAACGCCTCAAGAGAAAGCACTTGCCGTGTCAGGGTGTTTTGTGTCCTATGCTACGTCTACCACATATATGCACACAAAGGCATCAGAAACAGCCACAGAGACTTCTCTGTCCTATCTACGTCCACCTATCAAGGCCAGTTTGTGCGATACAATCTTGAATCCTGTTAAAACCTTGTTCTACCTCCTCGATATCTACTTCCCATTCTTCTGTGACAAACTCTTTTGCAGTGCTGATATCTGCATCTGAGATGTCTGGCTCAATCGAGTATCCAGACGGGTCTTTCACATCAGGGTTGAGCAAAAGGTTGCGAATTTCTTCTGCGTTCTCAACCTTTGCATCTTCATCGTGTTCCATCACACCCCATATATCATCGTGTTCACGGATTGCATCTAAACTTGTTGAAGGGCCATATCCCTTGACTCCGTTGTTGTAATCTGTCCCACATAGAATAGCAACATCAATTAATTGTTCTTGGGTAATATCAAGTGTATCAACTGTATCACTATAATCCATTACTTCAATACCACCGCTACTTGTAATCTGTCTAATCGTCAGAGGTGACCCATACAGTAATGCATCGTAATCGCCCGTACTTGCATAATCAATTTTGTTATCTTGCTCGGTCATATGGGCACATTGTGCCTCAGCTTCAGATGGGGCTTGGACAACTGGAATATCAAGGAGTTCAAGTAGATCAATACTGGTCTCAATCATTGTTCCAGTTAGTCTTTGAGACCGTGATTCCATCTTTGAGGCTTCAATATAATTACCGTCGTCTAAGGCTTCCTGTTTGGCTTTCTCAGCTTCTTTTTTGCCTTTCTTTCTAGCCTCAATTTCTTCACGTTTCAGTTCTGGTGGTTCACCATCAAATACGAATACTGGTGTGATATCTGCTTCCAATATTTTTGGTAAACCTTTGGCAAGACCGATTAAGTTTGCTACTGATTCATTATTTGAGGTCGTGTATGCCTCGGTATCAGTCCATTTGACGGTTGTTGTGAGATAACGGTAAAGCCAGTGATGAGCGTCGACAGCAATCGTACTACCTGATAATTCATCAAGAGTAGTCTCGTTGATTGACGCTAATTTTCGTAGATCACTATTCCCCATTGTAGCCCTACATTAGCTGGGAAGCTGTTTGAACGTGGCTATCGGAGATGTGTAAGACAAGACAAAATTTTAAATATACATATTATCAATTCAGAGTAAGATGACGACAGCAGAACCAACCCCTGACGTGGAGGGGAACATTTTCTTTCCAAGTAACGAGCCTGTTTTGTCTATCATCAAACCTAAAGACTACGTCACCGCCGCAACACCTAAGGCCAATATTGAGGGTGAAGTCATTGAGACAAAATACATCCCTCAAACTCAAACGTTTTCAATGTATAAGTCCGACGAGTACCGTATTATTTTATCCACTGACTCAACAACCCACACGCTCATTCAAAACGTTGTAACTGACCACATATTCCTTGAAGCAGACAGTAGAACAATACTCATAACGAGTCTTGAAATCACTCGGCAAAAATAATACACACCCCGTGTGAACATACCCCAAGAAGGGTCAGACTCAAATCTACCCCCCGATAACAACTACTTGCTTATGCAGTACGAGCGGGCGCCAACTCAGGTGCCGCCATCTTTTACTGACGTAGAACAAGTCGTTAATCAATTAGATCATCGTGCAGGCCCGGATGCGTCTGTTACGTATGATGAAGAAGTTGAGACAATTATCATCGATGGAGATGATGCAGTGTTCGAACAACGCGTGGCCAAAGTTATCCGAGCGATACGGTATGGATTTAACTCCACAGATGCGTTTGATCTACTCGACATCGATGCGTTCCAACTTCAAACCATCAATATTTCTGCAAACACCAGAAATGATCGAGATTTCCGCCGGCAAAAAGGGAGAATTATTGGGAAAGATGGAAGAACACTTGAGCTGATGGAAGAATTAACAGGGGCTTCTGTCTCTGTGAACGGAAAAGTTGTAGCCGCTATTGGAACACATCTTGAGATTACAACGGTGAGGCAGGCAGTCTCAATGTTTCTCCAAGGCAAATCACACGGTTCCGTTTATGCGTACTTAGAGCAGCAATCAACATCAGACCCGAAATACGAATTAGCCTGAAAGCTCTTACTTTTTAACCTCAATATTTTTCTGCACTCCAATAGGCTGCTCTCTGTCGCGCAAACACTTATGCTGGAAGACCGGGTAATGATGAAGTGATGCACAAGCAAGAACTCCTTGACCTGCACAGTACACTTTCAAATGTCAAAGATTTCCTTCTTGGATTTGAAGATGTAACTGAAGACCAATTCTCAGAGTACAACGAAATGGGTGTGACACCTTCTAACGATCGAGAGCCAAAGAGTAAACACGAACTCGCCATTTACGTGCTTGGTGATGAGATTGCAGATGCACTTAGTGAATCTCCGATGGATAAAGCAGACAAGCTGAGTAACCGAATGGAAGAACTCGCGGACAAAGCTCGTCAGCAGGTCTAAACAATGAGTGAAGACGAACACATTCCGACTCCACAGTTTAGTGGAAATGAATTCATTACTACGGTTGCAGAAAAGGATACTGTTCGTCTTATCGTGGATCCAGAGACACCTCTCCGTGGTCAGGACAGTTTTGATGGATTCGTTGTCAACCGTGAAGAGACAGATGGCGGTGTAATGTTCATCGTTGAATCTTCTGAACTCCTTAGCGGTGATCTTCCTGATAACTATGAAAATATAGAGGTTCAACACCGGTTCACGATACCACAGGATAGTACAGTGAGTGAAACACCAGTTGAAGTGGAATCCGACTGGTCAGGTCGACACGAGGCTCCACAATGGAGTGTGTCTGGATATCTCGTTAATGCTGGCGTTCTCAAAATGTTCGGAAACTCTGAAAAATAAGTTAGCGCCTGAACAGAGCAGTCACAATTTCTGTCTCAATTAGTCTTTTAGACAGCGGTATTCGTGACCACCCTCTTCATCAGTAATACTCTGCTGGCTATCATCGATTGTCAATACTTGCCCGGCGAATAAGACATCTCCCTGCTCATTACCGACAACAACTTCCATTCCCTCATATTCCCATTTGGGAGCACGATCTGGTGAGATGTAGATGCGTGCAGCTGCGCCATCTTGATCAATATTTGCACGGGCAGAATCGATTTCTTTAATTCGACCGTCTGTATTAATGAGTGTAATTGTATCAAACCACGTGACCATTTTCTCACCAACTGTTTTGTCCTCAACACTAAAGGGTCTATCTGAGATTGTGGACGTCAACTTCACCTCGCAGGACAGTTGTGTTTTAATGTATGCGAGTTGTACTCATAGGTGAGTGACAGGATACAACCCTTCGGCTATTATCGTCAAACGAGTCGGTGAAAATCTCGAAGCAGACACTAAAGAAATTCGAAGTTTGGTTCAAGCTGCCGGATGTCGTGTCGTTGGAGAAGTAGTCCAGTCAAGAGAGAAAGACCCTGAATACAATATTGGAGCTGGTAAAGTCGATGAATTAGCTGACCTTGTACACAAGACAGATGCTGATATCGTTATCTTTGATAACCGCCTTGGCCCATACCAAACATACAATATTGGCCTTCGACTTCCAGATAAAACACCTGTAATTGATAGATTCAGGCTCATCCTCTGGATATTCGCCCAAAGAGCTGACACTCGAAAAGCAGAGTTACAAGTAGAGTTGGCAGGCTTACGGTATGAACTACCACGTACGGAGGCAAAAGCATCACTTGCAAAACGTGATGAAAAACCCGGGTTCATGGGACTTGGAGAATATGATGAATCACGTGAACGCGACATCAAAGATCGTATCAGCCGAATCAGAGAAGAACTCGATCGACGAGAAACCGTTGAAGAACACAGACGGAAACACCGACGAGATAGTGGGTTTGACATCATCTCACTTGCCGGTTATACAAACTCTGGCAAATCAACGCTTATGCAACGCCTTGCTGCGGAGTTAGAAGTCGGTCAGAATGAAAATCTACACCCTGATCTTGATCCAACAGCCGAAGTAAACGATGAGTTGTTCACAACACTTGGCACAACAACACGACGTGTAGAGATGGAGAAACGAGAAGTCGTGCTAACTGATACGGTTGGGTTCCTCAGTGGTTTACCACATTGGCTTATTGAATCATTTCAGTCAACACTCCATTCTGTTTACCGGGCTGACGTTGTACTCCTCGTAGTTGACGCGACTGATTCAGTTCCAGAAATGCGAGAGAAGATGATTACTACATTTGATGTACTCCGAGATCGGCGTGAGGGGCGCGTACTAGTCGTTCTAAACAAGATGGACAAACTCACCGAGCAAGAACTCAAAGAGAAAAGAGAGGCAATCAGAGGGATTGCAGCGAACCCTATCTGTGTAAGTGCGCGTGAGGGAACGAATATCGATACTCTGTTTGAAGAGATTGAGACGGTTCTTCCTGACTTACACCGTGAGCGGCTCCATCTCCCACTCAATAGCAAGACTATGAGTCTCGTCTCGTGGATCTATGATAATGCCTATGTCAACGATGTATCCTACACTGGTGAACACGCGTTAATCGATTTTGAAGCTCGTCCTGCAATAATTGGTAAGGCAAGATCGATGGCAGAGAACCCTCCAGAAAAAATAACGCAGACAGCAGACTGAGAATAGTCGACTCTTTCTTGAATGTGGGTTTGACGGCGCTTATTTACATTTGAACCTGTTACCGCAGGATGACGATCAATGACAGTTCGATTTGTGGATATATTTTGTGGGATGGGAGGTTTTCGGCTTGCTGCCGAACGAGCTGGTGGAAAATGTGTTTTCTCCTGTGACAAGGATACTGACGCGAAAGAAACGTATGAAGCGAATTGGGAGCCAGTTGATGAAGGAGATATCCATAACGTGGATGAGAGTACGATACCAGACCACGAACTACTAACAGCGGGGTGGCCGTGTCCGTCGTTCAGTATTATGGGCGATCAGGAAGGACTCCAAGATGAACGTGGCCATCTGTTCTACAACATTATTGAGATTCTGGATACCAAAGAGACAGACGCATTTGTTCTTGAAAATGTTGAAAACCTCGTGAAAATGAACGACGGACAATTATTCAATCAGTTAAAATCGGAGTTAGAAGACCTTGGGTACTACGTGGATTGGGAGGTACTCTGTTCATTTGATTTTGGACTTCCACAACACCGAGAACGACTCGTTATTGTTGGGTTTAAACAAGAACCAGATGACTTCTCAATCCCCACAAAAAACGCTGACGCATTGGAGACACCTGAAGAACGCCGGCAAAAACTGAGTTCTATTCTTGTAGATGAACCACCGGATAGATATACAGCGTCCGAGGAAATCAGACAGAAAAGACAACAGATTGTTGATGAGGAACCACCCGAGCCGTCTATTTGGCACGAAAATCGTTCTCAGGATGTGAGTGTTAACCCTCATGCGTGTGCGTTAAGAGCGAATGCGTCGTGGAATTACCAACTTGTGAACGGAGAAAGGCATCCAACACCTCGTGAATTACTCCGGTTACAAGGATATCCCGATTGGATTGAAATCCCAACGAATAGTTATTCTGCCGTCAGAAAATTAACAGGGCGGACTATCCCTGTACCAATGTTTGAAGAGGTCATCAACGAGGTTATTGATGAATTATAAGCAGAATAAAAATCTTTCAGCTGTTATCGGTCAAACCGGTCTGCCGCAGTGCGAACAAGTTCAACAGGATCTTCTTCACCAGCAACAGATGCGTCAAGAAGAAGTCGAAGTCGAGGACGCCCAACATCGATTGGGACTTTAACAGTATCAATCAACTCACGATCTTCGAGCCGAGATTTAGCGCGGGAGAACGTTGCTTTACTTGCCAATCCAATTGATTCACCCCACTTACTCGCTTCATAGAGAAGGATTTCCTGACGCGCACCAAGGAGAAGAATAGTTTCAACAACATCAATACCAGTATCTTGCATATCGAGTTTATCAAAGTTTTCCAGAACTTTGTCGAAATCAGAGTAGAGTTCTTCCCCAACCTCTGCCTCAAGTGTTTCTCGCACCTCGTCAATAGGTGGTGTACGAAGATCAAACTCTTCACCATTTTCAAACAAGGTAGAACCATCAGCATAAATTGATTCAACAGATTCTTCATCAGTAACAGCAGTTCCGATAACACCACTTGTCGTATAGACAGGTGTTGCATAGAACTTCTCTGTTGTCAAGATTGGAGATGTTTCAACGGTCTCGTGGACACGAACCGTGAACTTCTCATCACGAACGTGTGCAGCCGCATGACTTGCGGCAATAAAATCAGAAAAGACATCTTTTACTACTCCATCAGACGCTACAATATCAATATCTACATCAGTATTAGAAAGTGCAAGAGCGCGAAGAACATCTTCAGTTGGATTTACAGCAAGAATTCGACTCTCTGCTGCTTCTAATACTCCTTCAACAAATTCGTCAATACCATGCCACGTGGTGGATTCACCAATGCTCATCGAATCAAGTGTACGGGTATCGAGAGTATAAATTGAACGGCTTAACCCCCTGAGAAATGTGACACGGAAGTGATACTCACCGAAATGTGTGCCAGAGGGCAAGAAACACACAATTATACGACAAAATTTAATCACGCAACACACCCCAAAGAAATAATTATAATTTTTCTGAAGTCTTAATTCATTGCAGGACAAAGATAGTATTGATGCCCGATTCTATCGGGGATGAGTTAGAAATGCACGTTGCCGCGGTGCGTCAAGACGATAGGCATGCAGCGTGCTATATCGTTATTGATGAGAGTCGAACACCTGTTGCGTTTAGCGGGTGGACACTAAATGAAAACCAGCATATTGATGCAGTTGAAGAGGCTGCCGTTACTGCTCTCCATCAAACAGCAAGTAGAATTGAAGCAGACCTCATCCGCATTCACTCTCAACACTGCCCATATTGGGAAGTCAACGATCATATCCCCACATTAGAAAATGAAATTGGAATGACTATTCAGCAGGCAACAGATATGAATCCATATCACGAATTTGCACGGGGGATTGCCCGCCACGGAGCCCAATCAGATATCTCTGGATGGTTTACTACTACTGGCCCTGTAACAGACTCAGTAACTGTCTATGCAGATGGATCTGAACGGCAACAATCTGGTTCAACAACAGCAGGCTATGCTGTCATAGACAGTACAGGGAAAGTTCTTACCGCAAGTGCAGTAGCAATTCCTAACAAGAGCGACTACCTTGCTGGTGAATTTTCTGGCCTCGCACAAGGACTTGAAGCGGCACAAAAATTCGATGGTGTCTCTACTGTTCACGCAGTCACTGATAATTCCCGTGTAGAAGAAACGATTAACGAAGACAAAGATTATCCAGTGAGAGTAGCTGAAGAAGCTGTTCGTGTCCAAAGTGCTATTGAGACAATTGAAGACAATGGTGGGACAGTTACGTTGACAGAAACAAACCGCCAGTACAATCAATTGGCAGATGCTTTAGCTAGTTACGCTCATTACGACACTTTCAGCACCTCAATTATCCAGAACTGAGCCATCGGACTTAATTGGCCCTTCAGCCTATTACGAGTACAATGGAACCAGACCCAATCGGACTATGCCCGTCCTGTGAAATCACATGGAATTTAGAAATTAGAGGTGAAGAATGTCCACGTTGTGGTGAATATGAAAACATTGAACAAATAGCTGAAGAAACCTGTGTTCGGGCAAAGTTTCTCTACATATCTGCTGAACCCGAATCAATTGATGAAATGATTGAGGCTCTCAAAGAAGAGCAAGAAAGACTTGAACAAATGCGCGACAACGGTTGGGAGTTACAGAATCCCGGTGTGCCTGACGATTATGCGTACCTTCAACGACGCGTCGATTAGGATTCAACAACCATACCTCGCTGCTCTATTTTATCAAGGAATATGCTTTTCACTGTTGGGAAATCAATATGAAATGATATGGAACAGAAATCAGTTTCTGCTGAGGAAACCGAAACACGTCCAGAACTGACTCTTATTGCTGAACAAGCTGATGACTTCGTATTCAACACGCTTGAGGCAGAGGATTTCACCGAACTGGAATTCTATACTAGCGAAAGTGGTGACCTCCTCATTACGACGGAAGAGTCTGACACACACGTCCGACTCGTTGCAGAGGATACCGGTCTTACATTTGAAGAAGCAACTGATGTAGACGAAAACAAACTCACAGAAACAGAAGTTACAGAGCCACAACCGACAGAAGACATTACAGGAGATAACTCACGTATCCGACGTCGAGGAGACTAAGAATCAACATCGTTCAACACTTTTTATCGGCAGTTGAGGAGAACATCCTGACCCTTGGGAGCGGGTGATTCACTTGTTGAACTAAACAAGGATACCAAACTCAAGGAAAGAACTCCGCTGTTCACGCTGCGAGGATGTCATTCAGTTAGAATTGATTCTAGTTCTTCTGTTGACTCTACATTCGCTAGTTCTTCGAATTTCTGTTTAATATGACGATCACATAACCACACCTTGACTCCATCTTTTTCAACAGGAACGGAAGCTGTCTCATCACAGTAGAAACACTGCATTTTCACTATGTTCATACGCGAAGAGAGTATTTGAATCCAATTGAAGAGTGAAGGTCGGACACTCGAAATCCTTACTCGGTGGAGAAACTAACATCTACGCAATACCGAATGAGAGATGATGAACTTCGTAACTACATTCCTGAGAGCTGTCAAGCCCTTCTTGACTCTTCGTGGGAGGATATCAAATCTGATCTGCCTTCATTAGCCAAAGATACGAAGCGGATGACAGAGATTGAAAGTGCGATAGAAGTTATTCCAACAGACCACCGTGTTCTTCACGATGACTCCACTAAACTTACACATGTTGACAACGAATCAGTTGAACTCGTTGTAACATCACCGCCGTATTTTGATCTCAAAGATTACGGTGAAGCGTCAGAAAATCAACTTGGTGATCTTGATGAATATGACGAGTTCCAAAATATGCTTAAACAGGTCTGGCAACGGTGCTTTGATGCCCTTGTTCCCGGCGGACGAATGTGTGTTGTAGTCGGTGATGTCCTCCGTTCGCGACGAGAACATGGTCGACATCGGGTTTTACCACTACACTCTACTATTCAAGAACAAGGACAAGAGATTGGATTTGATACACTTTCACCGATTATTTGGTATAAGATTGGGAACGCAGCCTTAGAAACAGGGGATAATGCACAATTCCTTGGAAAGCCATATGAACCGGGGGCCATTGTCAAAAATGATATCGAATACATACTTATTTTCAGAAAACCCGGCGATTATCGTTCCCCCACCAGAGAAGAACGGGTTCTCTCAGTCATTAGTGAAGAAAAACATAAGCAATACTTCCAACAGATTTGGACAGATATAGGTGGAGTACACAGAGACGATCATCCAGCACCGTATCCTGAAGATATTTCTTCGCGTCTGATACGGATGTTCTCGTTCGTAAATGATACAGTGTTAGATCCATTTGCAGGATCTGGTACAACAGCTGTTTCAGCATCAAAAATGGGTAGAAATTCTATTTCTATTGATGTAGAAGAAGAATATGTCAATACAATCCAAGATAGATTATCAACACAACAACGCACTTTAACATCTTACAAATTTGATTAATCCCCGAAGACGTATCATAAAGAATACATTAGGTTACACTAACGGATGCAGAAAAGAGATTTCGAATCGCAATACGATGAACTTCGTGAAGTTCAGAACGGAACTCCAGATGATGAACTCATCGAGGCCGCACACACAGTTGTTGAAATTTACACATCAAAATCAGAACTTGAATATAGAGAAGTTCGCAGACTTGTTGACGCCGGCGGTATTGTTCTCCACGAAGAATATGAAAGACGACAGACAGGAAAACTGGTCTTCAAGCGACTTAACGAATACGCTGATACCGGTGTCGATATCAACGCCCCCCTTATTGAAGCGCAACCGTCAACGTGGGATGAGTTAGACAAAGAAGCAGACAAGTTTATGAAATACTTCAATGCAACATTCCCTGATGAGACAAATAAAACTAACAGTTACTTTCAAGAATTTATTGGGTACGCCATCACAGGAGTAGATGATGGATACGAATTTGGATCCAAGACCCGGGCAAAATAAAGCGTTATACCATCAAAAAGTCCACTCATATAGAACTGCTTTGCAGGGTTAATTTAAATTGACCTCTGTGGTCGTAGTAGATTTTTTGCTGCTTCTAAACGAACTTCTTTAGGCATTAGTGGTTAAACAGAGTAGAAACGTGAAATCTCTCATTATCAGTACAGAAACATACGTCTCAAAGCAAGAGGCGTATGAGTTCCTCCTTGACTTTCCATCTTTCACCGCATACACAGAATATATGCGTGAAGTGAATCAAACCGGAGACGGGCTAGAAGGGACAGAGTACGAGATTAAGTTTGCTTGGTGGAAGCTGAACTACACAACCCGGACAGAGGTGACTAATGTATCTGAACCTTCAGAGATTAACTGGTCTGTAAAGAAAGATATTAATGCAAACGGAAGTTGGGTAATTGAAGAATCTGATCGTGAACCGCCGGAAGGTAAAGAACACGTGACAAACGTATCGCTCATTATTGAATACGATGCACGGTCAGTTGACAGCGATACAATTGACCTCCCTCGACTTGTTTCACTTGATTGGGTGATCAAAAAAGTAACCCCAAAAGTGGCTGAGGAAGGTGAACGCGTAGTCGAACGAATTGTTGCTGATTTAGAAGGTGATGCAAGAGACGTCGAACTAGATGTGACCTACAAGAATTCAGAGTCGTAGAGAAGAATACTATTCCGTTTAATTTTGGGAGGCGATCTATTCGATTAGATACGTTCCAGCTTCTCGGATTTTCTTGTTGAGTTCATTAACTACAGATTGAATTTCTTCAATTTCAGCATCCTCATCAATGACATCTTCAACCATTGTCACCCGAGTCTGGATTTCATTTTTTAGACCGCTTTCAACTTCGTTTTCAGTCAGAATCCGTTTTGCATTCTGGATGGCATCATCTGCATCGTTTTTGGCTTCGATTTTTTCACGTCGTTCTTTATCCTTCTCAGCGTGTTGCTGTGCTTCCACCTTCATATCTTCAATCTGGTCATTAGAGAGGCCAACACCACCTTCAATAGTGATTTTCTTCTGTGTACCCGAACTCTTTTCGTGAGCAGTAACGTTCACAATACCGTCGGAGTCAAGTTTGAATTGAACATCAATACGTGGTGTTCCAGCAGGGGCTGGTGGAATGCCTGTGAGTGTAAACTGGCCCAGAAGTTCGTTTTCTTCAGCCATTTCACGTTCACCTTGGTAGACATAGATGTCAACTGAAGTCTGGTTATCAGAAGCAGTCGTGAATGTTTTAGATTCTTCAACAGGAATCTTCGTGTTCTTATCGATGATTCGCTCGAAAAGACCACCTTTGACTTCAACACCAAGAGACAGAGGTGTTACATCGACAAGGACGATATCATCTTTTGCGTCACCAAGAACACCTCCTTGGACGGATGCACCGAGAGAGACAACTTCGTCAGGGTTCACGTCTTTTTTCGGTTTTGCTTCAGTAAGCGTCTTAACTTTCTCCTGAATCATTGGCATTCGAGTAGAACCACCAACAAGGATAACATCATCAATATCTGTTTTATCATACCCGGCATCATCAAGTGCTTGTTCTGTTGGTTCTACTGTTCGATTGACCAGTTCCTCGGTGAGTGCCTCAAATTTTGCCCGTGTCAAAGATTCTTCAACGTGGATAGGATTGTTGTTTTCATCCGCGGTGATGAATGGTAGATTGATTGTAGTTTCTTTTCGAATAGAGAGTTCAATCTTGGACTCTTCAGCTGCTTCACTCAAGCGTTGCATTGCCTGTTCATCCTGCTCAAGGTCAACACCGTGTTCATCTTTGACTTGTTCAACTAACCAGTCAATAATTGCGTGATCCCAGTCATCACCACCAAGATCATTATCACCGTTTGTTGCTGCTACTTCATACACACCCATTCCGATGTCGAGGACTGAAACATCGAACGTCCCACCACCAAGGTCATACACAAGAATTGTCTGGGTGTCATCTTCATCCAGTCCATATGCTAGTGCAGCTGCGGTTGGTTCATTGACGATTCTCTGGACGTTGAAACCTGCAATTTCGCCGGCGTCTTTCGTTGCTTGGCGTTGTTTGTCGTTGAAGTAAGCAGGAACAGTAATCACTGCATCATTCACTTCTTCTCCAAGGTATTCTTCAGCATCGTGTTTGATTTTCTGGAGAATCATCGCAGAGATTTGCTCTGGTGTATACTCATCATCGTCGATATCAACAGTATATTCGTCTCCCATATGGCGTTTGATCGAATCAATAGTTCGACTGGGGTTTGATACTGCCTGATTCTTTGCTGGTTTACCGACGAGTCGCTTGGAAGCATCGTCAGCATCGAAGGCTACAACAGATGGAGTTGTACGGTCGCCTTGCTCGTTGATGATAATTTCTGGTTCTCCGTCTTCATCAAGTACGGCAAAGGCACTGTTTGTGGTACCAAGGTCGATACCAAGAATTGTATTTTCGCTCACGTATTATGTTTCACTATCGTCTTTTCGAGTATAACTGTTTATAGGATTGCGGACGTTTTTCTCCTCTTGACCCCACCGTTGGTACTCAAAAAGAAGAACAACACATCAGGAAAATACAGACCTACAGGTAGTCAATCAGCAAACATACTCTATAGAATTAGTCCTGTTAGATCATCCCAGCCTTCTGAAGTTTCCGAAGGTCGTCCGCATCAAGCGATTCGCCATCCTTGAACCGGTCGTAGATTTCCTTGGCTTCGTCACGAAGTTTTTCACGCTCTTGATTACGTTTCTCTTTCCGCTCGCGCTCTTTTACATCCTCAATTGACCGAATCTGCTGCTGGACACGAATGAACGCTTCGTGGTGGGCGTCAGCGGCTTCCTGAGCCTCAACGAACTCTTCGTGCATATCGTCTGCGTCATCACGGATTTCATCCGCTTCACGATAGCACTCGATCATCTGATTGTGATGGTTCTGCGCTCGGTCTGCCAGTTCAGTCACCTTATCGTGATGATAACTGGCTTCTTCGCGAGCGTCCTGAGCCTTTTCGTGAAGGTCGTCAGGATCCTCTGCCTGTTCGAGTTCCTCACGGAGTTCTTCAACTTCTTCTCGCTTGGATTCGATCTGTGAGATGACTTCTTGTTCATCATCAGGGTCAAGAACCTGAGTCTGCTGTTTGAACTCTAAATCTTCAATGCCGTCTTCGAGACTTTCGATTTGACTTTCAATCGCCCCGGGGTCGCGGGACATCGTTTCGGCTTCTTCAGCAAGTTCGTCTGCACGCTCGTTTAGACGGTTGCGTTCCTGTTTATGGTCTTGGACACGCTCGTTGATTTCGTCGCGCTTACGGCGGTGTTCTTGCGCCTCATTGACTTTCTCTCTTGTTCCTGCATTGAGGTCGTCGCGTTTAGAAGAGCGATCAGAGGCTTTCTGATTGAGTTCGTTACGACGCTCTTGGAATTGTTTTGAAAGCTCAATAAGTTGGTTTTTGTTTTGGTCTTCAAGCTGTTCTTCGGTGACGATTTCGTCTACTTCAGTTTCGATACTCGGGGATGTCATATTTCGAATCATAGTACTCGGTACACTTCCGCCCGAAACACACGGCTAACTCTCTATTGGTCATCTGTATCATCATTATGTTTCCTCCGCGTATAACGCGTTGGTGTGAGTGCTTCGGGGTAATGAGTCACCTCATCTTACCCACCCCACATAGTTAAAAGTTCACCTGTAGTCTGTTGCAGCCGTGTGAGAAATTAACAAGAGCCATTACTTCGATTTAACGAATTGATTCACGGGGATACTCGCGTGAAAACCGCAAACAGAAACAAGGAAAAGAGTATTAGTGGAACGTCTTCGACGGAATGTCGGTTTCGCCTTCCGACTCAATCTTCTCTTTCGCATCAATCAGGTCATCCATAGTAACGGAAGTCCTGTCGTCACGCACAGCAAACATTCCAGCTTCAGTACAAACAGCCTTGATATCTGCTCCACTCAATCCTTCAGTCATTTCTGCCAGTTCACTAAAGTCAATTTCACCCTCAATATTCATATTACGGGTATGAATCTGGAAGATTTGTTCACGGCCTTCTACATTAGGAACTGGAACTTCAATAATACGGTCAAATCGACCGGGGCGCAGAATGGCGTCATCCAACATATCATACCGGTTCGTCGCCCCAATAATACGAATATCACCGTGATCGTCGAACCCATCCATACTGGACAATAGCTGCATCAACGTTCGCTGAACTTCTGCATCCCCACTCGTCTTAGAACCGGTGCGTTTCGATGCAATTGCATCAATTTCATCAATGAAAATGACTGCCGGCGAATTGTCTTCTGCTAGCTGGAACAAGTCACGGACAAGACGGGCACCTTCACCGATGTACTTCTGGACAAGTTCAGAACCAGCCATCTTAATGAAAGTCGCATCGGTTTGGTTGGCGACTGCCTTTGCAAGGAGTGTCTTTCCTGTTCCCGGAGGGCCGTGAAGAAGCACACCACTTGGAGGCTCAACACCAACACTGTCAAACCGTTCGGGGTCTGACAATGGAAGCTCAACGGCTTCACGCACCTCAAGAATCTTATCACCAAGACCGCCGATATCCTCGTAGGACACCTCAGGCGATTCATCCACCTGCATTACGCGTGTCCGTACGTCTGTCTCATCATCAAGCGTATCAACAATCGACAAAGAATTATTCACCACAACACGGCTATCAGGCTCAAGTGACTCACGCATCTCATCAGTCACTTCAGTCAGTACTTCTTGATTGTTTCCGTGCTGTTTGATGACGACACCAGAATCATTCATCTCCTGTACAGTAGCGACATATAGTGGAGACTGTTTGAGCTTCTTGTTTTCGTGAGTAAGCCGCTGAATCTTCTGCTCGTGCTTATTCCGTTCAGCTTTCGCGTTCAGAAGCTTATCACGCATATGTTCATTCTTCTGCTCTAAGTTGTTGATCTGATCTTCGAGTGCTTCGATTTTCTCATCAGTAGTCGAGTCATCATCATACGGCATATCAACATCCATATCGTCACTCTCGCTCATCAATACAAAATCAGACGGCGATGGATAAGAGGGTTAGGGGGAAGACACTCTGTCCCACATAACGCTAAAACACCTGCCTGAAAGCCTGTATACCTTCAATATCCAATATTATTCCACAAATATAACGCTGCTAAAATTACTAGGAATCAGAACATTGTAGAGTACCAATTTGCATCACTCCCCACCAAAAGCTACTTGGACGCTTACACACCATTTTGAAGTAATGACAAATGCGGATACACGACGCGAAGAATCCGACGCGAAAAACAAGAATGAATTTCTTGAACCGTCGGCCATTGCTGACGTCGTAAACTTCTCTCGATGTGAATTCTTTACCGATCTACGATTTATTGATAAAAATGGCAACAACGGCCTCGAACAAATACCGTATAAAGATAAACTCTCAGAACAAACTGTTTCTGTTGTGCCTGTTATGGGAGCTATCGGTGACAAGTATGAGAGAGAAGTATACGATGAACTCGTTCAACAAGCAGAACGCGTTCTACTATGGGAGGAAAGTGAAGGAAGCACATATAACCCCCCTGTGGCCGACGAGAAGGTGAATAACAACCCATCAGAGGGTGACATCATCCAATCAGTCAAAGATGCTGTGAGAGGCGACACAGACGGCCCTATCGTTCTCCTACAAGCTGAACTCGGAGGTGATATTGGTGAATTCGATGTATGGGGATTAGCAGACTTGATCGTTATCTGGCCAACCAATAACCACGCCACCATTCGAGCTTTCGATATTAAGGCTGGAGAAGAAAAACCACACCACCAAGTACAGGCAGGAATCTATGGAATCCTCTTAGAGAACATCCTCAACAATACTCCAGATATCAACTCCAACGATTACACGATGACAACGGGCATTATCGATGGAGAAACAGACACCTCCACACTTAGCCCCAAACAACTCCCACAGTTCTCCTATGAGTCTGCACGAGAAGACATCACAAGACTACTCAAACAGGATGGTGTCATTGACAAAACCTTCGCTCAGACAGGAACACCCCACCACGATCTCGGGAAAGCAGCTCAAGAGTCAGAGTACACACAAGTGTACTACATGAACGCCTTGGAAGAACGTGACATCCGACTGCTTGGACTCACAGTTGGCGGACAAAACGCGTTCAGACACCACGGGTTAAACAAAATCGAAGATGTCGCTGAGTTAGTTGCTCGACCACAAGACAAACCACGACCGTACAATGACTTTCCCCCAATTAGAGGCGAACACGAAGAAAAAGTTCGCCAACTCAACGAAAACCCGAGCGTCAAAGAACGAGTTCAATTGATTGCTCAACGTGCCCAAAATATCCTTGGCACACTCTACCCATCCCACCCATACGCACGAAGTAACCCCGCAGGATGGGAGAAATGGCTTCAAGGAAGTGGTCAATCACAACTCCCCGATGATAATCCAAATAGCAATTACTGGGGGTGGGACAATATCGAAATCGCCGCCGGCGGAATGATCAAGGTATTTATTGATCTCCAAATCGATTACTTTGAAGAACGTGTTCTGATGATTAACGCCGCTATTGACTGTGAAGCAGCTAATATGGGTTCAGAAACAGTTTCAGCAGTAATTGACGAAATCCCTGACGATGAGGATGAGTACGCGAAAAAAGAACGTGAACTCATGTCGAATTTTGTAGCAGACCTTCATGGAACCCTATGCCGCTTCGATACCGCCGTTGACGGGGAAACAAGTCCACATTTCTACTTTTACACTGATGGTGAAGAGGAACACTTCAAAAATGCCATTAACCGGAATAGCGACAAACCGTTCTTCGATCTGTTCAATCGTCTCCTTGACCTCCGAGGGGGACTATTAGCCCACTCCGATGTCGAACAGTTAATGACGAGTACCCTTCGACCAGTCATTCAGAAACATATTGGCCTCACTGAACCCGGTACATCCATCCCAAAAGTCCTCCACGAAATTGGATGGAAAGACATCACTGATTACTGGACTCATACACGAAGCGATGGAAACCAAGTAAACGTCAAAAACGCATTTTCATTCGAATTTACGAGTAGAAGAACCCCATACACGTATGACGATCAAGGAACACTCTCGTTCGATATTACTGATACAGATGAACCAGACGGATTCTGTACTACTCTCCCCCGTTTTGACGCCCAACTACCGTTAGAGTACTTCTGGGGCGCAGAAGGGATTGATACATATGAACTAGATTGGATTCCAGATCAAGATGACGATCCACAGATGTACGCCTTTGCTCAAAACTTCAAGTACGTCTCTAACGACAACACACTCAGAATCACTAAAGAAGATCTTGAAGCTCTTGGTAAACGGTTGGCAACGGCAATGATGGATATTGAAGATAAACTTGGGTATTGCTCTACGCCTGTAGATAAAGATGAAGTCAAAAAGAAACCCATCAATATGGATTTGATTGAGCTTGACCAAATGCTTGATAAACCGGGAGATAACACACTCAAAGATGGTGTTATTGATTATCTTGATATTGAACACGCTACAGAGCGTGAAGAAATTGAAGCACTTCACAAGACCCCTGTACGAGAACGTATCTTAATGGGCCGAACAGTCCCTGTCGAAGTCACAAATGTAGATGGTGGAAATGACTTGATCGAAGCCAGACTTGCGTACGACACATTGCAATTTGACAAACCTCAGTTTATCGAACAGGCCTGTCGGGTAGGGAGTGGTGAACGAGTCCTTGCAACACAGCTGAGAAAACAGGGTGGTGAATATCGGATTGAAGATGATGAATTCTGGAAAACGCAAAAAGCACCTGTCTTAGAAGTACGACATTTGGACAGTAGCCAGACGCCCAATGTACTCCTCAATGCGGACGTATACGACGGTGGAGACCGAGGGTATGAAGACTGGAATTATTCCGTGAAAACATCTGACAGTGATGAATATGGGAAACCAATTCGGTCTGGTGACTTACTTGTGCTTGACGTGAAACAGATGACAATTGGAAGACAACGCGCACGGACGGCACTAAGCAACAGTCAGTCCAATGGAACGTATCACCTATTCGATGAAGTCAGAAGAGGGGGAATTCCTGATGAACGACTCAAAACTGATTTCTATGATACTGACGGTGTTGAAGACTTTATTGAAGAACTCGCTGAAGCAAATACAGACCAGAACGAACTCGTCAATCCGAATGAAAAACAGCGTGAATTCATTACGAAAACGGATTCACGAATCAGCCTTTTACAAGGCCCACCCGGAACAGGAAAAACAAAAGGAGCACTCGCTCCAACGCTTCTCTCACGGGCACATACTCGAACAGATGACTTCGCACATTTCAGAGGACTCGTAACAGCACCAACACACACTGCAATCGATGAGGTAATGGAAGAAGTTGCAGTCCTATTGAACGAGTGCCGGAAATATGATGTCGGGAAAGTCGGAAACACATCACTTGTACGGATTACAGGAAGTAATCCCGATCCAGAATACAAAATCCCCGGGGTAACCTACGTTAATTACAACGACAACGAATCAGTCGCTGAGTTCAAAAGCAACAATAAAGTCTGGAACGCTATTCAATCTCCTGAAGCGATGCAACTGGAGCCAAAACCAGTTATTGCGTTTTCTACTCCACAGGGTGCGCTTCGTTTCGCTAAGAAGGCAACCAATCAAGGGAAAACAGAAGACGCATTTGCGAATGCACCAAACCTGTTCGACTGTATTGCTGTTGATGAGGCGTCTATGTTTACCCTCCCACAACTGTTTATGGTTGGGGCTTTCATTGAACCAAAAACATCACAGTATATTTTTGCAGGCGACCATCGACAAATGCCTCCTGTCCAACATCACGAATGGAAAGATGAACGACGATTTAGTGTCACTGAAACAGTTCCATACCTTTCGGCACTCAACTACTGCCGATTCCTTCGAGGAGATACTGTTGAACGTGTCGAACGTCACGAACATGCGACAGCTGAATCACCGGAAGCACCAATTGCGTATACAGGGTTAGAGCGAACATATCGGTCACACGATACCGTGACAGAATTCCTTCGAGAGTGGGTATATGCAAAAGATGGCATTAATTATCACTCTGAAGAGGATGCAGTCATCGACGTTGATTGCACTCTTGAGACACCAGAGTTAGAGGCCGCACTTACTTCTGCCCCGCTTGTGTTGATCGCTCACGATAACCGCGCTTTCCAACAAATGAACCCAACAGAGGCAGATATCGCGGAAGAGATTGTTGGGGCGATTCCAACAAGTGAAGAAGTTGGAATTGTCACCCCACACAACGCTCAGAAAGCATTACTTCGATCGCGCTGTGAAAACGTTGAGAATGACGTTACGGTTGATACAGTTGAACGCTTCCAAGGGGGAGAAAAAGATGCAATACTCATCTCTGCAACGGTGAGCGACCCTGAATATCTTGATTCGGAAAGCGACTTTATTTTGAATCCAAACAGACTCAACGTTGCATTGTCACGAATGAAGAAGAAATTAGTTGTCATAGCTCCCGAATCACTCTTTGAGATGATACCGGGTGATAAAGACGAATACGAAGATGCACAGATTTGGAAAGGACTCTACCAGACTGCTGCAACTGGTGGGCCAGATGCAACTGGAACAATCGAACAAAACGGAAACACAACTGAGTTCAACGTATTCACACACTACAACGAGTAGTACACGAATCTTCTTTTCCACAGAGTTTGAATTGTTTCGACGCGTATATGGTGTAAATGGCTGACAGAATCGTTTCTATTGCACCGAGTGCCACTTCAATACTATTCGAACTTGGTGCTGATCTCAACGTTGTCGGTGTCACAAACCATTGTGGTATTCCACAAGACAACACCAATATCGAACGGATTGGTGGGTGGATTAACCCGGATTTTGAATCGATTGAAGCACTCCAACCCGACATCGTTCTTGCCAATGATTACCTCCAAAACGATGTAGTCAACGAACTTCGGTCAAGAAATTATACTGTTCATCACGCAACCCCTACAACACTTGATGATGTTATCGACTCATTCCGGCAGACAGGAGAAATAGTAGGATTACCAGACCAAGGTGAGGAGCTCGCCACAGACTGCCAGAAACAACTTACAGCGGTTAAGAATGCAGTTAGTGATAAAGATCGTCCAGTTGTATACTGTGAAGAATGGTCAAATCCTCCAATGGCTGCTGGAAACTGGGTTCCAGAAGCAGTACGAACTGCCGGGGGAAGATATCCCTTTGTAAACCAAGGAGAGCGTTCTATGAAGGTTGATTCTGATGATGTCGAAACAGCTGATCCTGACCACGTGATTCTCCACATCTGTGGGCACGGGCTAAACAGTAATCCAGAAGTAGTCTATCAACGAGGATGGGATATTAGTGCAGATGTCCATGTGATTGATGATAGTATACTCAATCAACCTAGCCCACAACTATTTACTGGAATCCAACAACTCGCCCGTATATTCCATCCTAATGCTTTCAATGAAGAGCAGCCGAAAATCGATTAGAGACAAATATTTAAATACTTCCGCAAAGACGAAACATAGTAGATGACACAGAAAAAATACCCGGCGCGTTCGCCCTCTGGTCAGCCAAGTAAATCACCAACCAAATCAATGGAGGGCGACGTATGACTGTCTACCACAAAACATCCCTAAGAGAAGTCGAGATTGTCGGCGCGGATGTGACTGGTCAGAGCGGTTGGAGTGTATCATGGACATATACAGATACGAGTGATATCGGTGAAGAATTCGGTGGAGTCAAACAAGACCCAATCAGTCAACTTGTTGCTGATGATGGAGTTGAAGAAGTAATGGAAGCGATCAAAAACCTACCAGACAACAAGGTCAAAGGTACACTTCAGAAGACACCAGCTCCCTGTTAAAGAAGCTCAGCTTCTTTCAACGCTTCTGTAAATCCGTCAAACACACGGTAATACGTAGAGTACGAATACTCTGACTCATTATCCACATCTTTTGACGACGGAATACGACCAAGCTGCTCAGATAAATCTTTTAGCTCATCAATTAATTCGTCACGCGTTGGCCCAGTAGGTGGTTCAATTGGTGTGATTCCAGCTTCCTGTAGGGCGTCACGCCACGATCCAAATCTATCAATATAGACCGCGTGAGAGTATTCACCGTAAGCAGACATCTCATCTGCACTCGGAGGTTTATCAATCTCATCACACAACCGATTCATTTCATCTACCAATTCTGATTCAGAAATACGTCGGCGCTGAGAATAAGACTTGAAACCCGCTGCCTCAACAGCATTATTCCATGATCCAAACACTGTTCTGAACCGAGACAATGGGTAGTCAGAATGGTTTTGAATATCTTTTTGTCGTGGAGTCTGGTCAAGCTCATCTGCAAGTCGCTGAATCTCATCTGTCAATTCATCCGGTGAAGAAGGCATAATTCTGTATTGGAAGTGAATTTGCCTGTATAACATAAAACAGTTAATTCCTAGTGGGGTTCTATGAGTGAGACTACCACCCAATCGAACATCGGATTCAAGTTCACAGAGAACAGAATACAACTGTATGCCTCGTTGCGAAATGTGCGGTACAGAGACGAGTATGTTGAAAACAGCGAAGGTTGAAGGCGCAAAGTTAGATGTCTGCGAGACATGTGCTGAACTCGGTACAACAATTGATGACGGTAAATCAAAACCGACAGGTAGTACAAAGTATTCCACAGACACAACTTCTACTGACTCAACTCAGTCTAACGCTAATACAACTTCTACCACTACAAAAAATGAAACACCAACACTAGATACTGGTGACTCTATTGTCCACGATTATGGTGAACTAATCCGAGAAGCACGAGAAAGCAGTGGGATGAGTCGAAAAGACCTTGCACAAGAACTCAACGAGAAAGCAAGTCTAATCAAACGTCTCGAACGCGGGAAGAGTCTTCCATCAGCTACTGTTCAGAAAAAATTGGAACGCAAATTAGATATCACAATTAGTGAAGAAAATGATACCGAGTGGGATAATGAGAACAATATTAACTCTCTCACACTTGGAGACGTTGTCAAAAGAGAATAGATATTGAAATCACTCTAAAAAATCTTATTTTTCAGTAGTACAGTACAACTACAAACCGCAGAAAGTACCCGATTATACTTTACTCTTCACAAACTCACCAAGGAGCGAACCTCCAAGGGCGGCAATTGGGCCAACAATAAGGAACGTGAGACCCATCCATCCACCAAACAGACCAATCGTGAAGATGAGCGTGATAAGTGACAAAACAGTAATGATTCCTGCCGATGCGAATCCAGCAGATGTAGCCTCAACGACTGACTGCTTACTCGTAAAGACAGCAACGAGGAAGCCAATCAAGGCCAGACCAATCCCACCAGTTAGTACTCCCACAGACAGCATCGAACCAACAAAGTGGAAAAGAACCATCGCACCGGTAGCACCCGCAGCGATTGATGTGTCGAAAAGTTCGTCGCTACTGGAAGTCTGTGAACTAATCAGCGAATCTGTATCGGTCTTCTCCCGCTCTTTGAGTATTTCTGACTCCATTTCTCTGTAGAGGGGTTGGTGAGCAAACGGTTAAAATGTTGGTACAGAAGTCCAAAGGTCATCTCTAACTCAAGTGGACAAACCACCCGACTAGATACGGTTCCCATATTATCGCCGGCTGCTCTCTTATTCACGACTCTGAGTGTCTTTTTCATCATCGTCATCAATATTTTTCGGAACTACAGTCAAGTGGTTGTACCCAATTTCTGGTTTCTCCATCTTAATTATATTTTGTCACTTTACACTCAAATAATTACCCATAAGCATAATTTATCTGTTATACAGAATAAATAACTGAAAGTAATTATGGGTAAAATGAGTCAAGTGTTCGTTGACCAGATTTGACTTTTTCAACTGTATACTCTACATCATTCCATGCACCCCAGTCATCACCTCTTCGCCTACGCTTCAATTGTTCACTCGCACGAACAACAGTTTCTACAGAAATTTCAATATCTAACTCTTCAAGTATTACTTGATCAATTTCTTGTCGTGCTGTTTTATCTCCTTGTTTCAATTTTGCGAACTTCTCTTTTAGAATCAAACGGCTCTCATCACTGAACAAGCGAGGGTCTGGAACTTGCATATCTGCTAAATCAGAGACAGCAAAATTGATAGCACCCCCTCCAGTTACCCGCCCGCGGGATTCTAAGCACATTTTCACAGTATTCGAATTCAATATTGCCAACATTTCTTCTGCACTTGCATTTGTTGGTTCAAATAGCGCAAACCGATTTACTGGGATAATATCTTCATCCATCTGTATAACAGACCGATTTACATCCATTGCTAATGGAATACAAACAGGTGCTGACGGGCAATATCCAAGATCGAACCATCGTTCATTATCCAACGATTCATTCCCAACATCTGGATGCTCACTAACTGATTGCAAATACGACGCAGCCTGTTGAAACCCTGCTTCATCAACTGCTTTGATGCCTCTCACAGACGGTGAAAGTTCACTAGATGGTATAGATAACAACCATCGTTCTGAATCTGACTTTGTGTGGTGTAACCCGTCAACATCACGTATACTCTTCACAGCAGGGTACAATACGTCTCGTTCAATCCCCCACTCACTTTGTTCTTCATCAGTAAGAAGAAAAATATCGTTAGCACCGGTTTTCTTCCCGTATGTAAGATTACCAAGAGATGAAAGTGGTGTCGTCTCAGGATGTTCACGGAGCGCAATATATGATGGCGGTGCATTCAGATAATAATAGATATCTCCATCAGGCCGTCGAGACAATTCGTGTTGATGAACTGAGACAGTTCGTTCACCTTCTGATGTTTCAATTCGAACAAGTTCATCGGATGTAATTGCGTCCATTTTAACAAACCGATGAATATCATCACAATCCGGTATTTTGTTTAATGATACGAATGTCGTTGTTGTTTCTTCTCTCTGATCAGGGTTCACTTCTCTCTCAAGAAACAGTAGAACAGTATCTACTAATGCATCATCAAATACGGTTTCATCAATTGAAACAACTGCGTGAACTTTGTAATGATCATAAATGAACTGTCTTACCGCTTTACCGTACTCTGAAACCATCCACTTAGTCGGAATAATCCATCCAAGACGCCCACCATTAACAAGAAATTCTGTTGCATGAGTAAGGAAATAACAGTACAAATCTGTCCGTTCACTTAATGCCTTGTCACCATCAGACGAATACGGTGGAACACTTCCACGACCAAGATAACTCAAGTGAGAACGAACACTACCTGAATCTCCTAACTCTTCGTGTCTCACATATGGCGGATTCCCAACAGTCGCATCCACTTGTGGAATTGAAACTGATTCGCTCCCGTCCCGTAAATCTGGCCGCACATTAAAGAAATTCTCAACCGATATCGGATGATTGTTTGATTCACTATCTATTGCAAACGTGTACGCAGCAGTCGTAGCAGAGAACTCATTCACGTCAAATGCTCGCAAATTCTCGTCTGCTTCAGCACGCGTTGCACCCAAATCAACTAACCGCTCATATGCAGACCTCGTAATCACTCCCGTCCCACAACACGGGTCAAGAACTCTGTCTTCCTTATCACGTATTGTCCATGAAGATAACAAGGAAGCAATTTCGGGTGGTGTATAAAATTGACCTAAGTTTCTTCGTTCACTTTGGGTTAGAAGTGATTGGTATATTTCATCAATAGTCTCTGTCTCAATAGTTGATTCTTGCTCTTTTACACGAGTGACAAATTCATCAACTAATGAGTCAACTGCCGGCGAACAGGGTAGTGAGCCAAGTAATAATTCTTTAGAACTCTTCACATCCAAATCCTGCAGATCCGCAATTGAAGAAAACAACTCTGAAATCAGTTTATGATAGGCATATTGATCGGAAACAACACCAACAATATGTTCGATGTCGCCGCTACTTCCTGTCTTTTCTGCCCACCGTTCTAACTGCTGTTCAAATTCAGTATCACTTTGTAATAGGCCGTATATGACATCAGCATACACATCACTAAGGGGATTATGATAACGAAGGAGAAGCGACTCACTTCTCACACTCTCACTGCTATCCATTCGATTAATAGACAGTAATACTGTCAAAGAGTTAAGACCGTTCTCTGGCTGGTCTTAAAAGTAAACCAAATGCAACAAAAGAGGTTATCTTACTCCGAATTTTCAACTACTTCATCGTCAGATGTCTCAACATCATCTGACTCATCCTCAACTTCGGTATCATCTTCATCGCCGTCAGTCTGATCTAGATTCGGGATATTAGCTTCATATCCAGCATGGTCAACTGCTTCTGCAATACGTGAAAGTTTCGGAGACCCAGTGAGATCAAGACGGACAGCATTACTTTCGTAATCAGCCTCAACATCTCCAACTCCGTCGACTGCGCCAATAGCTTTCTCAACGATTCGTTCACAACCACCGCACTGCATTCCGGTTACAATAATACCCTTGCTCATTACAGTTCACGTTAATCGCTTGAATTACTTATATGTGCTATCACGATACCTTGAAAAAGAGATAAAGCAGCACACACCGAGTATCTTTATTTATAACGTTGGCACCTTAAAGAGACAATTAAGAGATGAAAGAGAACAGGATTACTGACCATATTAGAGAATGGGAACGCTCTTCTGACTCACCGATTACCGGTGTATCTAATATACCCGGTGATTTTAGCGGTGTTGGGAAATTCAAGAATAAACGCTTCTACGTAGTTAATGGAAATATTGTGGGAGTTGTTGGAGGCAGTATTGAAGATTTTACACAGGAGTCAGTCAACCTGTATGAAGCTCCTCACCCGTCACTCCCATTGCTATTTGCAATGGTAGAAAAAGACGGGTCTAACATTCGAGGAACGTATGCAACCACATCAAATTCAATTGAAGAGATTGATGAAACACTTTCATCAGGTGGGTTTGCAGGGTATTATGAACTTAGTGAAGAGGTACTTTCAGGTGATTATTATGGAGTCTATTACGGGAGTAACACGTTCTATGTTGGATTCACTGACAACGATGAGTTGATCACAGGAGATGAAGCCTATGAAACCGCAGTTGATGAAGTTGGATTGTACGATGTAGTTGAAACCGATATTTCGGTTATTGTTCCACCAGAAGAACCTGATGAAGATACAGTCACGGAAGAAGAACCGAGCGACCACAATGAATCGAAGTCAGAGATAGAAGACTCAGAGACAGAGAGTAGTACTGATAATCTCCCTGTTGAGTCGAGGGATGATACCGAAGAAGATTCTTCTAAGTCAGTTGAGAAAGACAATGCCGTAGACACAAATCAGAAAAACATCTCTGAGACGTCTCTGGAGAGTAATGAGACACGACCCACTACTGAGTCTGTTAAAAATATAAACGAAAGACTTGACAAAATAGTTGACCATATAGAAACATTAGCAGCAAAACAAGAATCTCTAGAGACACGGATTGGTAATCTTGAACAACCCAATGTGGAAAGTAATAGCGAGACAGATACAGATTGGGATGAAATCACACCAGAAAAAGCCTTAGAACAGACTGATATCTTCATTAGATACCACAGTCGTGGTCAACCAATGCTCAATGACGTGGATGACGGAGAAGATGCAGATACAATCACTTCAAACATTCAATTTGAAACACACACCACATTCGATCCCGCCAAAACAAAACCAGCTGGATCAGATAGCTATAACGAGTTCCTGATTGACAGAATTGAATACAAATTTTCAAAATGGTTGATAGAAACCCTACCGTACGAACTGAGAGATACTGACGGAAGTGAAGAACTCGCCCGAATCTATGAAGCAATCCCTGAAATCGATCATATTGAATTCAATAGTACGGTCGCCCTCAATACACAAGAAACAGGGGATGACGATGAAACAGACTCAGTACAGTTTGACCTCGTATTTAGGGATCGAAAGGGGAATCCATTGTTTGTTATCCAAGCAGAGGACTCGCGAGAGCAGACATCAAGTAATGAAATCGCTAAACTCGTAGAGAAAGCATCCAGAGTATCACGTCAATATGATTCCCTCGTAATGGCTGGCCATGTAACATCTAGCTTCTTTGGCTCTGGTGCTCTGGAACGAGCAAATGATTCTATCAACAACGGACTCCTATCACGTTCAACATCATACGTCAAATTAAACAGAAAAACAGGATATCATCTTTGCCTATTTGAAGGACGCCATAGTTCATTCCATATGTCAATGCCGGAATTATAACCCGGGTTCTCTCACACCAGTAGTGGTGTGAAAGTCTTGAAGAAACTATAAAAAATGTTTTCTGGGTACGTGCTGATAGTGTATTTATGCACGGAAACATCGAACAAATACCCGCTAACGCCTTCCAACTAAAGGCCATCCAGAAATTACTGGAAAAGGATTCAACGGTTTCTCGTCAAACAATAGTAGCACTCAAAAATCAACGAGAACTGATTGACAATTCATACCAGAACGCCATATTCAATACCAAAGCATTTGATGAGATTGAAACTGCATTGAAAGAAGTCAAAAATGAATACGAAGGACAAAGTACAACCCTTATGCAAGCGGTCAATCTCATCCCCAATAAAATTGAGCAACGAGATACAGCTCAAACGCGTGTCAGTGAATTTGTTGAATCACAATTAAAACAGATGAATCAAAGACGGTCGCGTACTGGTGGAAGATATCAGTAGTAGTCGTCTCAATCAGTCAAACATAAACCCAATAAATGTGTCAGGGTGGAATTCAACAAGGTCGGAGTAACCTTGTCCATTTCCAATAAACAAAATAGGTTTACCAGTCACGTGGGCAATTGAGATGGTGGCACCACCTTCTGCATCAGCATCGGCCTTTGTTAGTATAGTTCCATCAATTGCTGCTGCATCGTTGAACTCTTGAGCACGACGAATTGCGTCTTGGCCCGCGACAGCCTCATCAACAAAGATAGTCAGGTCAGGCCCAACAACCCGTTCAATTTTCTCCAGTTGAGCCATCAAGTCATCACTAGTATGGAGTCGACCAGCAGTATCACCGAGTACAATATCGACATCATTGGCTTCTGCATACTCTACTGCATCATATATTACCGCGGTCGGATCACCACCTTGACCGTGACTGATCATCTCTACGTCAAGGTTTTCAGCGTGCTGTCCAATCTGTTCATCCGCCCCATCACGGTAGGTATCACCATTTGCAAGAACAACATCGTATCCGGCATCCATCATCCTTTGAGCAAGTTTGGCAATAGACGTTGTTTTACCGACTCCATTAACGCCCGTGAACACCATTGTAACGGGTTTCTCTGAGTTTGACACATATTCCCCAAAGTCGAACTCATTAGGCTTGAGAACATCTCTGAGAGCCTCCTGTAGTGACTCCTCGGCTATATCATCTGTTGAGGCAAGTTGTGAGTACTTTTGACCGACAAGGCGTTCACGCACACCGTCAAGGATGTCGTCAGCAACACTCATCTCAACATCGTGTTCAAGCAAATGGAGTTCAAGCTTATGAAGGGGCGTTTCAAGATCGCCCTCAGAAACCACTTGTTTGCCTGTGACAGCAGCCTTCATTTGGTCGCCAATACTCACGTCTGCAACAGAGTCTTCGTCACTATCTTCACCGATGGGGTCAGAGTGTTGACCATCACTATTTGTGTCGGTAGGGTCATCAGATACAGGTTCTGTCTCTGTAACTGCTTCATCGTCTTCTTCGTTCTGTTCTGCTTCTTTCTCAACGTTATCGGTAAACTTCGAAATTTTATCTTTTAGTCCATCAAACATTTGAGTATCACCGTGGGAATGTTGTTTCTAATAGGTACTCCGGTGACGAAGGTGGTGACTCCGAGTTGTACTCGAAGTATCCAATTTGACCGTCAAGTGCATCATACACAAGAGTGACCAATTCTTCTGAAAGATTTGGACACGGAGATGCGAGACCGTCAAGATGCTCCGGGAAACCAATCATATTTCGTGGAACATAGTCTTCCGGTTGAGCAAGGGTAACAGAAACAGTCAACCGCAAACCAATCTGACACGGCTCGCTGTCAACTGCAATACGGATTCCTCCTTCATCAACTGTTGTTGAGAGGCCCTCTTCGTCAGTACTCGCGGCTACACGGCGAATTGCCGATGTAAACCGGTCTCGATCCTGTTTAGGTAGGACAGCGACAACCATCTTGACCATTCTTTGATTGTCCCGATACTTAACCATAACACCAACAGTTCCGGCCGGGAATCATCTCAACCCACGATTGCTACCACTTCTTTCCGTGTTACACAAACACATATAATTATCCAGTGCATATTTGTACAAGGAAAGATATGAAAGATGTTTACACGGTTAACATTATGAGTACCGATGTGAAGACTGTTGAATCAGATACACCAATAGTAGAAGCCGCCGGCATTATGAGTCAAAATGATATTGGGTCGGTTATTGTCACAGATACTGAAGCCCGGCTTAAGGGAATCCTCACAGATGCTGATATCGTTGATGCTGTTGCGGTGGAAACACCGATGAATAAAGTCAAAGCCCAAGATGAAGCCACGACAACGAACCTGATTACTGCAACTCGAGGCGAACATATTGAACAAATCTCACGCAAAATGAAAGAAGAAAATGTCAAAAAGCTCCCGGTTGTCGGTGAGGATGGTGAAACGATTGTTGGGATTGTCACTACAACAGACATTACAAAATACATCCCTGAAAAAGAAGTACTCGAAGAGTGAACTGGCACGTTCAAATTTCTTTGATACCAATCACTGTACCGCCATCGCTGGTCGAGAAATATCAGTAGACGCCTCTACAGCACCACACGTCACATCAGTAACTTCATCAATCATATCCTTAATCGTTTGACGAGTCCCTGAGACGACAAATACGAGCCTGTCAGCGGCCACACCGTTAACAACAGCTCCATGTCTATGTTCAAAGGGTAGGTCTTTCACTTCAAGCAAATTCCAAACATCTCCTTTATAATCATATGGAACAGAAAATTCGTATTCAACTTCCATCGGCCCATCAGAAAGATCTGTACGATCAAACGATTGTCCGGGTGTCCGATCAGGATGCCAATTATTACAGAGTTCACGTATCTTTCCCATTTGTGAAGGAATAACTTGGACAACATCACGATCACCTCCACCTTTCGAGTAGACTGGAACATTTGTATTCCGAATCATCTCGTCCAACGCCTGTGACGCTCGCTTGTATTCGTGTTGAGGTATGTTGGCGCATTGAAGAACGCGTTCGCGTTTACACTGGGCTTCACCAACACCATAATCGTCCGTCAATAGGAACCGCAAGAGTTCTCCTTTGATGGGATTACCGTTATCCGTGGTTGTCATAATGAGTGTTCCACCCGTCTATTTGTATGAATGTATACCCACTTAATAGTTATGATTATATCAATCTTAACCGGGCGCTTACCCTGCTCATAGTATAGAAATTCTTATTTACGCAATTCATTGACCACTGACACCGCGACGTTGAAACACAACCAGTACTGAAGATAATAACAATGGCTGATAGTAGCGGTACCGATGAATTAGTTGACACTCAGGATGAAAAATCCAAAACACTAATTGAAAAAATCCACTGGTTCATTACAAGCCCACGCGTAGACATAGCTACTGCCCGGGGTATTGTTGGTGGGATTCTTGTTGCTGTCCTTGTAAGTAGTCTCCTTTTCCTTTATGCAGGCGTCTGGCCCCCATTTACAACAGTTACAAGCTCAAGTATGGAACCAAATATTAATCAAAACGATCTTGTTATACTGAACAACCCTGACACTCCTAAATCAGACGGAGGTGTGGGAGATACAGGCGTTGTTACGTATGAAAATGGAGAAGAGACAGGATACAGTATGTTCGGTAAGTCAGGAGATGTAATTGTGTTTAACGCCAACGGAGATGGTGACGCCATTATCCATAGGGCGCACTTCTACGTTGAAGAAGGTGAAGACTGGTATGAAAGAGCGAATCCTTCATACCTCAATGGTGAACAAAACTGTGATCAACTTCGCAATTGTCCAGCACCAAATGATGGATTCATCACAATGGGTGACAACAACCCAATATACGACCAAGTAGGGCCAGATCCAATTACAAAACCTGTTCACCCTGATTGGGTACAGTCAGAAGGACAAAATAATTGGGCACACCTCGGTAATTTGAGAACAGTAGCATTAGTTCTCTTCTTTTCTGGACTGTTCTTGATTGCACGTGATCTTCTTGACTGATTTCACCTTCACTCAAAATCAGCAACGAATTTCATATAGGCGGATTTCATTTGTTCATGTCCATACTCATCTTCAATATATTCAACAAATTCAAAAACATCAGAGATATCTTGGGGCGGTTCTATCGATTCAACGACCCGAGTATCGATGATAGCAATAAACCTTCCCTCGTGTTCTTCTACAATCTCTTTCTGATTTTGACGGTAGTATTCAATATTATTCTCATTCACTAACTCTGTATCACTAAACTTACGCATCATACGTTCAGAAACCTCACTAAAAGCGTCCATATTCTCTGTTTCGTTCTTAAACAATAATAAAAGGTGTTTTTGCGGATGTTAGAAATCACCAAGACGTGATTGACCACTAGAATCATCCGCCATCTCAACAGCTGTTCCAATTGCTTGTTTAAATGAATCTTTTTGAGATGAATCGTAGAGAGTTGCTGCCGGGTGAACACAAATAACAACTGTACAAGGAGTCTCACCAATTCTTGTATTCACTTTACGACCTGATTCCTTCGTTACAGCAACAGAACGACCAAGTAGATTCTGCGAAGGCACTTTTCCAAGTGCAACAATAACATCAGGATTAACAGCATCTACTTCATGTTCAAGGTGACTGCGGCAATTATCGAGTTCTTCAGCAGTTGGATCCCGATTCTCTGGAGGCCGACACCGCGCACAATTACTAATTCGAACATCAGAACGAGTTAGTCCGTTTATTTTGAGTGCATTGTCAAGTACACTTCCACTCCGACCAACGAAGGGTTGACCTGTTTTATCCTCATTTTCACCGGGAGCTTCTCCAATAAACATGATTGAAGCATCAATATTACCAACACCGTTTACAATCTGTGAACGGCAATTAACGAGTTCTGGACATCTCTCACAAGCAGACACATCATATGATTCATTCATACTTACACATATGACAGTAAACTATTGAAGTCGTTTCGACCGAGGGAACTCAACCATCGAATTTGAAATTGATGTGATTAACGTTTTAACTTTGAAACGGTGGGTGAGTCGCAACAGTTTATCCTCTACAGAGTCCACTTATTAATAACTAAATGAGTGACGAGAATAGAATAGGGGGTCAGAGTCCTGAATATGGACTTAAACTAGGTGATGTCCGCAATCTCAGAGAAAGTTTAGAGTCTGATTTTGATATCAGTGATGGAGTGATTGATACAGTAATCACGTCACCACCGTATGCTGACGTGAAAAATTATGAAGCAGATGAAGAAGTTCAAATTGGGTTTGGGCAATCCTATGACGATTATCTCGAAGACCTGCGTGATGTGTATGGGCAAGTATACGACGCAACAAAAGACACGGGTTCGATGTGGATTGTCGTAAATACAATCAAGAAAGATGGACGCGTTGTTCGACTGCCATTTGATATTGCTGACATCTGTGAAAACCTCAACAACGTAGACACATGTGAAGAATGTGGAAATCATTTAAATAAAGAACGTGATAGCGGAGAACTCGTTTGTCCACAATGTAATTGGAGACACGACCCATCAGAAGACTCGTGGAAATTACAAGATATTATCGTATGGGACAAAAACCGAGCACGTCCGTGGAGTCGTAAAGGACAACTCAGAAACGTCTTTGAATATATCCTTTGTTTCTCTAAGACGGATGAGTTCAAATACAATATTGACAGCATTCGTGAACCTGACCCTGAAAAATTCCAATCTTGGTGGGTTCAATACCCTGAAAGATACAATCCACAAGGAAAAGTACCACACAACATTTGGGAGTTTACCACACCAACACAGGGGTCGTGGGGAGACGGAGAAGTAGATCATCCAGCCCCGTTCCCATCTCAAATGGTTGAACGGATTATTCATCTCACAACAGACCCAGAAGATGTTGTACTTGACCCGTTTGCAGGAACTGGAATTGTCCTTGCACAAGCCGAAGCAATGGGCCGGCGACCGCTTGGATTTGAGCTAAGTGAAGAATACGCTGAAATGTACAAATCACGACGTGAAGAAGTTATCGACGAATGGAATGATGACCGTTCACTGCTTGAAGCAAAGCAAGAAGTCCTACAAAAAGTCATCTGTCAACTCCGCCAACTCAAATATCCACGTGAACTCACTCGACGTGTACGGAAGGAACTTGATGTAAATGAATTAGAAACACTTGGGATTAATACTGTATTCCAACTATCCCACGATCTGTACAACCCCGAAAAATTTGATGCCGATAATATACTTATGGAGACGGATACGGTATTCGTTATCGATAATGATTCCTCACACCGCAAGGAGGAGATTACTAATGCAGCAGTAAGATGTGCTTCTGTACCCCCATGTTCTAAATTTGGAATAAAAGCCAATGTCGATGTAGCAACAGTTAATGAAATGCAACGTCGAATCGAATCAGACAACTGGGAATGGGGAAGTGAACTGTACCTCTACACAAACGACAAATTCAACGATGCGGTGAAACTGATGGAACTTGAACAGTGGTATACAAATGAGGTTGGGCCAAACGGAGCAGAAACACAATGGCGTGTCGGCTACGCAAAGAATAACTATCCACCAATATTCAGCAATTTAGAGATTAGCATTCCGGATCCAGAGAAACACGATGATCCTGTTGACTTCAGTCGACTACTTCACGGGGGTGTTGACGATTATCCGACAACACTTCTTGATTTCCTTGATGACGACTTAGATATGAGTTCTATTGATGAACACGTCCAGACAACACTCGGGAGTGAATATAACCAGTAACGCTAAAAATCAATAACAACCTGCAAAACCAACGAATTTTAACGTCTAACGGCGCTGCCTGCTAATGCATACTGATCGTGTCTCTGGAACTAAACGTAAACGAGTATATTATCACTCCCGATAGCCAGACAGATGAGACGATGTTTAACAGCATCGTTGAGAGCGTTACAGACACGATCGCTAGTTTCAATTCGATTTTCCAAGAACGAGCAATCAATGGTGAGGTAATGAGTTCACGAACAGAACTCGATAATATTCCGACCGCTAAAATCCTCACACCACGACAGAAAGGAGTAATCAAAGTCTCTGTATGGGAGTTATGGCAGACTGGACTTGTCCAATCACTTATTCAAGGACGGCCAATTGTATATGATGAGCCAGAGTTTAGTTCAGATCCTAAAAACGTCGACATTAGAATGCAATCAGACCAAAATAAACACATATCACTCATCTATTTTGGGGACGAGTTTGACATCTGTACATCCAATAATGATACGAAAATCAGGTTCCATCATAATAACCAATCTATTCGACCTGTTGGAAAAATAGACACAGAAGTTGATGTTGAACCTCTAATACTTGGAATTGAATTACGGTACTATACAGATTGTGAGACATTGACAGCAACTCTCCTCAATAATACCCCCGACAATTCATTAACTAACACAACAACAGAAACACGTTCAGGACTCAAACCAGACACTAAATCTGAATTAGATGAAATTACCGAACGACTCTATCACGTTGATACGATAAGTGATGAAGATGGTGCTGAAGCTTTCAACGACACAATTCAATTCATCCGTGATCACGGTGGTGAAAGTCATGAAGATGTTGCGGGACTCCCCGATATCATCAACCACATACTAATTGAACGAGGAGTTGTTAAGACAGCAGAACTCAATACAAATAAGTGCCTTATTCAGGAGCATATCAGTAACCTCCTTGGCAACAATATCTACCACGTCAAAAACAATCATCTCAAATCTATTATTTACAAAGATGTGGACGAAAAGTGGCTCAGATCACTTGACAACGCATTGTTCTACACGAATGAGGAATCTCGTATAGATCGACTTGTGGGATGGATGTTAAACTACCCAGAAGAATCAATTGATTATTCTGCTGGTGTGGAAATTGCCTCTGAAAAATCAAGTATAGAAACAGTAAATGAACTTGTTCGTGAATCAATAGACCCGAACGATGTGAAGTATTTATTGTTACTTCCATACCCATTCAATGCAGAATCAGAGACAGCAATCAAACGAGAGATACGCCGAGGGAAAACAATTGCAGAGACAGTCAAAGAATTTGATGAAGAGTACAACACAACAGCGTATGAGAACGCGTTGATACCTGTATGGTCTTTTAGAGGTAACGTGGACAGTATCGATTGTTTCCACGCATCATTCAATAACACTGCTATGGAACCCTCTTTTTGGAGGATTTAAGTGGAAAAGGTGAAATGGGACTCAACCCCTACACTAGTCAGTAAACGTGATTACAAACAAAGTTGAGTCTTTTAGTTACGACGGGGGAGAAGTCATTCCCGGCGAGACACAACATTTCAAATACCGTGTCTCAGAAACATATCTTGACGACCCTATACGGATTCCTGTATCTATTATCAATGGAACAAAACCCGGGCCAACGTGCTTTCTTACAGCCGCGAGCCACGGTGACGAATTAAACGGAGTTGAAGTCGTAAGAGAAGTTGTTGAAGAATGGGATCACTCAGAAATCAGGGGGACTATTGTCGGGATTCCAGTGATGAATGTCCCCGGGTTTCTTGCTCAAGAACGCTATATTCCACACTCTGACCGTGATTTAAACCGGTCATTCCCCGGTGATCCTGAGAGTACGGGGGCGCATCGGATGGCGTATGAAATCTTTTCAAATTTCATTGAGCCGTGTGACTTCGGAATTGATCTTCACACGTCTACTCGTGGGAGAACAAATATGTTCCATACACGGGCGAATATGGATAATGAAGATATATCCAGACTTGCGAAATCATTTGGTTCAAACATTGTCATTGATGGCCAAGGCCCTGAAGAAACACTCCGTAGAGAAGCTAGCGATGCTGGTGTTCCAACAATTACTGTCGAGATGGGGATGGCACACAGGTTCGAACGAGATCTTATTGATGAAGCTCTTGAAGGAATTCGAAGTGTATTTGCAGAGTTCAATATCTACCCTACTGAAATAGTTAGAAATCCAATCTGGAGAACAATCGTCCAAGGATGGACAGATAGGACATGGATACGGGCAGAAAGTGGAGGAATGGTAGAAATGCATTACAATGCCGGTGACTTGATTTATGAGGGAGATACAATTGCAACAATTCGAGGCCCCTTCAAAAATGAATATGAAAAAGTCACTGCACCAGCTACAGGCCTTCTTATCGGCGCATTAGAAAATCCGGTTGTTTCTCCGGGCAATCCAATTTGCCATTTTGTTGAACCTGACAATGATACCCTTAAAGTTATTGAGGATATCAGGAATACAGATTCGTAGGTGAAGATATCTACTTGCCTTCAGACAACCGACTCGCAGTACGGTCAGGAAGTCCAGCATCTCGAATTGCTTGCTGAACTTTTTCAATATCATACTCAACACGCCGGAGGTCAACCGTAATACTGTCTTCAACATTCAATACAGCATATGCTGCCTTTTCATTCTTGTCTCGGGGTTGACCTACACTCCCCGGGTTGAGAATGAGTTTTCCATCAATAACTGCCTGATGCTGGATGTGAGTATGACCAATCACAACTCCCTCATACTCATCCCCGTACTGTTCGCGGAGGACTCGACGAAGACGAGGGAAATCACCGGGTCGAACATACTCACCCCGCTTGTCTGGATCAGGATGACTATGAGCAAGGAACATCCGCCCGTCAGCAAAATCCGTACGGTCAGGTTGATCTTGGAGCCATTCCAGTTGCTCCTCACTAAGTTGTTCCTTAGCAATCTTCAACCCGTTATACGCCATTGCGTGTCCAGCATACTGTACAGGGTATTCAACAGCACGATCGTGATTCCCCCGTACAACAACATCACAGACCTCACGAACACGGTCTAAACATTCTGATGGCCACGGATTATACCCGACAATATCACCAGCACAGACTAACTGATCAATATCATCTGGCATATCATCAAGTACAGCGTCGAGTGCGACCTTGTTACTGTGGACGTCGGAGATAACACCAACTTTCATATAACCATATTATCTCCCCCTAAACATAAATGCAAGACTTGCATTCGGCTTGGCCAGCAGCACCTCTTTCTCTTCGGGGGGATTTTTCACTCGCAAATTATCAATCACTTCAACAGGAACAGCAAGGGTTTGTTCGGGAACTTCATCTTCTCCTTGAACAACAAGGTGTGTCTCATCGACCTTCATCACGAAGGGATTATCAGTCGAATAAATTTCTTGTTCACCGTACAATCTCTCGTTTAATTGTTTTTGATGGCCCCGGTTGATAGCTGGAACATCAATATCGTGAGGTTCAACGTACAACCGACCCAGCAAATAGTTCGCTGCAAACTGCTGGAACATACATACCAGTAGACTATGAGGGGGTAAACACCTTGTGGTACTGTGTCACACAGCAGCGTTCAAAAATCAGCCATCGACAGGCATCCAGACTTTTGTAGACCCACTATCACGACTCTTCAACGCACCAGTCTCATCAAGTTTAGATAAGTAGTTGTACGCCCCACGCCGACTGATGCCAACTTCATCAGCCACACGTTGGGTAGTAGGGAATTCATCAGGCCATAACTCGTTGACAGCCTCAATAAAATCTTCATCAGTATGTTCAGCTACAAAAGCACCAGTCTCAGTGTCACGGTTCTTCCCAGTCTGAGGATCATATTTAACGCCGTCCTCATCAGTTTCCTTAGACATCTTATAGCAATAGTTAGTCCTCTCTGTTTAAATTCTCATCACTACACACCAGTTCTGCTGCGCCAGATCAGGATATATTCACCACGTCCCATTCAACTTTATTGACAAACATATCAAGAAGTGATTCATACGCATCTTCCGAAATACTACTTGAACATTGAACCATTAGTCGGACTTCATCGGCAATCTCATCAAACGTCATATGTTCAACCCTGTCTCCTAATTCACCGTCTTTACTTGTTCCAAATGAAGAGGGTTAAAAGTAAATATACATTCATATTGACCACCGAACGCTCACTAAGGCCGTTCAACACTTTACTACGAGCGCGTTAAGCAATAGTGTGACCGAAGACAACGGAAACGGGGAATCCGATGAAATTCAAGATTTTCGTGAAAAACTTGAACAGGTTGATGGGAATGATGATCCTCAAGAAGTAGATGCTGACAATACAGAGAACCCCAAATACCTCATTCAAGAACTCCAAGCAAGACTCGAAAGTAGAGATAAACGCCTTAAAATCCTCGAACGTGACATTGGTAGAGCTGCGAAACGCGTCAAACAGCTCGAAGATGAGAACAAATCCCTAAAACAAAAAACTGACCAGTCTGGAAAATCATCTGAAGAAGTTGAGAAAAAACTTCAAGAACAAGAAAAAGAACTCCGAAAAGAGTTTGAAGAAGAAAAACAGCAACTTGAAGAAGAACTAAACGAACAATTCGAAGAGCAAAGAGAAGAACTTATCCAGACAATCCAAAAGAAAGCAGCACAGCAAGTTCGAAGAGATACTGCAAAAGAGGTTACACAACTATTCTTTGAAGTTCGAGACAATTTAGTTCGAGCACTTGATCAGGGCGAAGATGCAGACATCCGCCCCGGTGTGAAAGCAACCCTTTCGAAGTTTGACAACGTTCTAAATATCCAAGGGATCAAAGTCATCAATCCAGAAGACGGTACAAAAGTTGACCCGCAACGTCACGAAGTTGTCGGAAGAGAAGAATCAACATACCCAGAAGGAACAATTGTTGCAGTATATAGACAAGGATACGTTAGTCGAGGAGACAACATCATCAGAACTGCACAAGTCGCAGTGAGTAATGGCACACCTCCAGAAGAAGAAAATAACGAAATACCAGATACAGAGCCATCAGAACCACCAGAACAGAACGGTGGTGACACCAACACATCTGAAAATACAGAGCAAGACCTTGATAAAATTGCAGACGAACTATCTGATGAACTTGACCCTGAAGATTTAGATCTTGATTTGGATTGATATCCGCCACGCAGAATAACAAATAACTTCGGCAAACAAGACGTAGTTATTACTGAATCAAAATAATGCAATTAAGACTGTTCAAGTTCCTCGTATAGACAATCTCGAAGATGTTCAATTTCCCCGTCTAGATTGGCTTTAAAGAACTTTTCAACACCCGGAAAACTACCCTCAACCTCGAAATAATTCGTCACTCTACAACCACCGTCTTCCATCTCTTCTAATTGGTGTTCACCAAGTAACTCCATAACTGACGAATCACCTGTAAAGCGAATATGAGTTGGTTCCTCACGTACAACCTCCTCAGTTCTCACTGCGACAGTCTTTCCAAAAAATGGGATTGGGAGCGTCAATTGCCACGTGGCTTCTCGTACACTATGTACCTCCCAATCCTCTACAAAACTCACCGCATCCGCCCGTTTATCGTGATCAGAAAGAACATCCCACACGTCTTCACAGGAGTAATCCAGTTCGAACGTTCTTGTAACATCTACAGTCATTAGAGTAGTATCAAACATATCTAATTGAAACAGGGTATTAAACACACGCCCGACACCACCAAGTGATAAATCCAGCAGCAGTGACGAAGTGAAAGGGGTAAGTTAGACCAACACCAAATAATGAATCACTCTATATGTATAGTGACGAGGCGGAGAAATTACTCATCGTCCTACTCAACTCAACGCGTGCTTCGAGTACATCTCTCTACAATAATTGCAGTAATACCACTCCGAACCTCGAATACATCGCAGATACTGGAACGGTTTATACCAACGCCAAAGCATCTTCCAGCGGAATGATTCCCGGAATTGCTAGTCTTCTCACAGGCATTCAATCACACCAACATAATATCACGCGTGAATCAGAGATTCAGAAGAATCAAACGTTTCTTGAGAAGAACGAAACGTGGAATACAACACTTATCACATCACATAATCGTTTCGCCGGCCATCCAACAAAACTTGATCAGTCATTTGATTCTGTACTAACGCCAACAAACGAGTATGGTGATGAATATGATACTCGTGAAATCCAAGACGGCCCTGATGGGTTCTGGCACGCAGATAAGTTCAAACAGTGGATGGATAGTCGGAGTAGTGATTCATGGGCAGCTTGTATTTCACTCACAGATGCAGATCGACGGTATGAGCCACGAGACAAATATACAACTGACAGTTCAGAAGCCAGAAAAATACAGCGTGAACTCCCGGAACTATGGGAATACGTATTTCACGCAAACAACGAACCCACGTGGAAACTTGGAGCACTTGAGCAGTTGTATAATGATAGTATTGCCCAGATGGATGCCGTACTCGGAGATATCATTGATACACTCAAACAACACTCAATCTTTGATGAAACTGCAATAGTTGTCACATCAATTCGCGGGAGTGGATTCGGTGAAAAACCATATGTCCCAAAATCAACACCACCAATTGGTACACTTCCATCAGTTCACGAAGCAATAACCCACGTCCCATTAGTGACTAAATCAGTTGGACAAGTACAGAAAGAGACTATCACGGATCCTGTATCAATAACTGGCATCCACGATGGTATAGAAAAAATGGTCAATGGGGATATACAGCCATTAGATAGACCGCTTCCCGTTGTATCATCAACTCACAAACCATCAGTAAGACATATTGAAGAAGCAAAAACAAGAGGTGTTGATATGGATGTATTTGGCCCCGGGCGTGCCGCGTACTTCCCTGCTACAACAATCGAACCAGCTCTAACAAAATATGAACAATGGAGAAATAACGCATCTGTTCAAACAATATACGGAAACAATGCCACCGTTATCGAAGGGCACATCGACCCCGATGTAGTTGACGAATTATTCGATGACGAACAACACCCAATCGGATACCGCCGTGAAGACAGTGATCGCATTGATGAATCTCTTATCAAGTTTCACCAATAATAGTCTCCAGAAAACTTATTCAACACGATTCTGTGTAATAAATCCAACAACACGGTTTCGAACACTTTTTGATTGAATATTCGTCGCTACATCGACTACATTCTTATTGTGTTCGAAATCTCTGTTAATCGATTTAGGATACTGTTTGAGTAATGCCCGTCCAATATCTTTGACGTACTTTGGCTTGACACCTATACAACTCTTTTACTGACTAAGACACTTGACTCTGAGTCTGGAATGTCTTCAATCAGTGAAAACAAATATAGAAAGAATCTGAAGTATCTCCGGTCAGACAGTCAACCCAATTACTCGGTTTCTTCCTTCAGTTCTTCAAGTTCTTCTTCAATCGCACCGTTGTTACCTCCGTCAGTCGCGGTTTCAGAGGGAGCAGGCCCGTCAACTTCCATTTCAACCTCTTTCTCGGTTTCAGTCTCGGGCTCAGCCTCAATAAGGCCTTCATCCTGCTTGATCGCTTGGAGTTCACGCTCAACTTCGTTCTCTGTCGTGATGTCTTCGAGTTCACTCTCCAGATTACTCTTGTCGTCAAGGACGCTATCGAACTCGTCTTCCTCTGCAAGTTCGTCAAGAGCTTCAGCACGTGCCTCCATCTGCTCAGTTTCTTCTTCTGCTCGCTGGACGGCTTCGTGAACGTCACCCATCTCGTCACCAACACCACTAATCGCTTCGGAGACACGTTTGCTGGCTTCAGCAGCCTCGTAACGTGCTTTCATCGTCTCCTTTTTGGTGCGGAATTCCTCGATGTTACGCTTCAGTTGCTCTTTCTTGTCTGTGAGCTGGTTCTTCTGACCGTCTAGCTCCTCGATTTGACCGTCTAGCTCCTCAATCTGGCGCATCTTCGAACGCTTCTTTTCGAGTGCCTGCCGGGCAAGGTCATCTCGGTCTTGACGGGCAGCTTCTCGCGCCTGCTTGTTGTGCTTCTCAACGTTCTCCTGCAGGCGCTCTCGCTGCTTCTCAAGGCGTTTTTTCTGTGTAGTCAGGTCTGCAATACCCTTCTTTACATCTTGCAACTCATCTCGCATTTGTTCATAAGAGTAATCCAACGTCTCTGTCGGATCCTCGGTTCGATTGAGGAAAGCGTTGACCTTACTCTTGAACACGTAAGCGGCTCGTGAAAGGACTCCCATACTCACTCATTCATTCGTGCCCACTATACAAAAACCCTGATATGGGGCTGCCGATTTTATTCCAAAATGAAATATATGGGTCGGAACATTCAACGCCCCCGAAAACAAAGAAAACAGCAAAATGAGGAATGTCGTAGTTGCAGTTCTTACTTTCACGGTGTTGCTGTCTGTCTTTGGTGTTTTTACAGTATCCGCGCATGCACCAACTCCAAACGAGTGCGCAGCCACAGACACAGGTTCCCCAACAACGAGTGGTACGATAGGTTATGTTGATGGGACATGGTATACTGATGAACCTGATGAAGCAGATAACCTGACCGAGTCAAACATTGATGAAGCATACTCACTCGGACTTGCCCGAACAGAAAGCATCCGGTGTCTAACGTTCGATGAGGTTCCAGAAATGGAAGTCTGGTCTGAAAGCGAAGTCAGAGACGCGTTCAATGAAAGTGATGAACACGACCAGTTCACAAATTCAGTTTACAATGCAATCCTCATAGATGATTCTTCAAACTCAGTCACCCAACAGACAGTCTCAAAAACACAGTCAGCAACACGAAATGCCTTCTACTACGCTGAAGAAGATATCATCGTTATTGTTGGGCAAGATGGCGACATAACTGCCAATGAACCAGATATTGCGACTGCTGGAACTCAAGCTCTCCTCCACCAACACTTTGACAGTCCTAATTACGAACAAAAAACACTCAACGAGCAAATGGCAGCTAACGCTATCTGGGAAGGTGATCCGTTGTACGTCGGGGGAAGTTACGAGATACAATGTGAAGAAGGAGATTGGAACTGTTACTACGGTGAAGGAATTGGGTTTGGGACTGGAAGTAGTGGAATTGAAGCACTTGGTCAGTTTGCAGATGGTGAAGGCGTCCCGTTTATTTATGACGCACATAGTGGCGATTACGACAGTAGTGGTGGACACGACGTAGAAAATCACCCGGATGATTGGGACTGGGAGCCAATTGACGACATCCACGAAAACCGACTTCATCATAGTTCACACATTATTCAAGGATACGGTGACGAGTACACAGAACCCACTGAAGTTGATCTCGATGACAACTCCGAATCTAATTGGGAAATAGTTGAGTCTAATAACGGAAATACCTACGAAGTAGTCGGTGAAGGAGGTATTGCAGCAATGATGATTCACCCGAATATCCACGACGAAAATACACTTGTGGATACACCAGTTCCAGATAGTTCGTGGGATGAGGACGAACAACTAAACCCAACAAATTACAATTCGCGGTATTCCTCCGGATGGGACGGTGACCGACTTCACACATACACGAATGATGAAAGTCAAGACGCGTACGTGTGGAAAATTGAATGGGAGTCAGAAGAAGATCAAGAAAGCTTTGTTGATGGATATGATCAACTCATGGAATACTGGGAAGGAAATGAAATTACAGATAATGTCTATCACATTTCCGCCGGCAAGGATTACGACGGTACATATCAAGTTATCCAAGACAGCCACACAACAACAATTGTTCACGCCCCAACACCGTCTGGACTTGATTCTGTCCACGAGTCAGCAGGACTTGATTCCGTAGAGTTTGAAATTCCTGAAGATGATGAAGAAGAACAAGATGAAGACATATCTGCCGACATCCCTTCAGGGAGTTTCTTCGCTGTATTTATCACACTCATTGCTGTCGGTGGGTTAGTGTATGCAGCGTACAGGTTCTTTGATCCAGATATGGACAAATTCGCTGAAATGAGCGAGTATATTGACACTAATGAGAACGACGACAGTGAAGACGACGATGACAGTGAAGGCCTACGAAAGATGTGACATTCCCTGATATCTCCAACTAAATCACAAAGGTAAAGACGGTATTCCGATAATATACTGTTACGTAGAAATGAGCGAGAAACAAATGGTGTTGCCAAATAGAGAGAAAAACGCGTTGGAATGCGATTTCAACTTTGATATTGAATACTATAATTACAGTGGCGACATCGATGAAATCACTTTTTATGGGCAATTAAACGAGCCTATCCATCGATGGTTCCGTTTGACAGCAGCATTCTCTCCTGAACTTGTCCGGAAATGCATCCGGTGGTTGGAACTAGACGCGGATGACAAAATTCTCGACCCATACTGTGGTACTGGAACTACTATCGTTGAATCAATGTTCCAAGGGCACGATGCAGTCGGTGTCGAATATAACCCGGTCTACCAACAAGTTGCAGGCACCAAATCAACATGGTTCACCACACATACCGAAGTCCTCCGTGACCTCAAAAGACAAATACATACAAATTACCACCAACTCAAACGAGAATGGCGAAAGAAAAGTATCGATCAACTCGCTGATGAAGGAATCTATATTCCAAATATCTACAATCGCCAACGTTGGTGGCACGACTACGTCCTGAAAGACCTCACCGCACTCAGAGAAACCATCGAACAACTTAGTGCAACGTCTGAACAGAAACGGTTCTTCCGTGTTGGACTGATGGCGATCCTTATTGATGCATCTAATGCAACCTACCAACACGTATCGCTCTCATATATGGATGAACCGCCAGAAGACGTGGATGCATTCTACCTATTCATCAACAAAATAGACCAAATGATAACCGACTTCGATGTCAATATCGAGTCGGATAACAACCCCGAATCTGAGGTAATAGCTGGTGATAGCACACAACTTAGTGCCTACCTTCCAAACAATTCAGTCGACGCTATCATTACCTCACCACCATATCCAAACCGTTACTCCTACATCCGTGAAACACGGCCACATATGTTCTTTTTCGACCTTGTTGAAGATTCAAATGACGTGGGCAACCTCGCTCTCGACAGCATTGGTGGAACATGGGGACGGGCAACCAGTCACCTCAAAGACGCAGATATTGAGTATGAGAATGAAGCCGTTGAAAACGCTATTGGTGATGCCGCAGATGAACTCACCCAAGAAGACGAACAAATGCGTAACTACGTCGTCAAATACTTTAATAAAATGGAGCAACACTTCCAAGGCGTTGAAAACGTCCTCAAACCCGGTGGAAAAATGTCATACACTGTCGGAAATTCAACTATCAAAGGAATTCACATCCCAACGGATGAATACCTCGCTAAAATGTTCCACGAACACGGATTTACTAACATCAAAATTGTCCGTGCAAGAGAACGGAACAGCGGTACAGAACTATATGAAGCTATTGTCGAAGCAGAAATTCAGGAGTAGCGTGTTGAATTTACTGGTGACATCTTCATAATTGCACCATCCTCGTTCAACTTCTTCAACATTGATTCAGACAGCAATACACGTTGTTTACGAGCGTTAGGTTCTGCTCTTTCTACGACAAAATACCGCTCTAAGTGGTCTTGAGACGGTTCTCTCCCACCGACCAACATCCCATCAGTTGTAATAGCATCATATGACAGGATTTCAATTCCATCTACATCATTAGAGGCTGACGACAACTGAAATGAGTCAATAAAATCTACAATTATTTCTGTCACATCTTTACCAGTTACTACATCTGTTTTCTCATAGTCAATCAGATACAACCCACCCATATTAGACAGTGGAAAGTGACCGTGAGGTGAACGCAATCCGTACATCTCATAATCGTGTTCAACAACGGTGACAGTATCTTCACCAATCGGTTCTAATTTGTTAAACGCGATTTTATCCACCCGAATAGGTGACAATAGGGCAGGGTTTTCGGGGGTATTCACAGAATAGTGGAACACCCCCGTTTCAGTTTTCACATACCGGTGCGGGGCTGACTCAACCCCGTCACCAAACTCTGGATATTCCTCAAATGCAGGGCCAGAAAACACACGTCTATTGATCGACATACAGTTCTAAGTATAGTTCGTGACACGCCTAACTGTTGGGAAAGAGTGAGTATTCCCGCGGCAGTTTTGTATCTTCACCACAAAGAACAGTGGTAATGGATACGCTGCTTGAAACACTCCCTGAACGACCGCTTTCACGAGAAGAAGTTATTGCCATCTGTGATAGTGATAAGATTGACTGGGGTGCTGCACCAGCAACAACTGACGACGGTGAAGTGTACACATTCCTTCTCGTTTTTAATGAGAACGCGTATGGAATTGGATACGATGAAGAATCTTCTCGATGGGGAGTTATTCACAAAGTTGACCGAGAAAGTGAAGGGGGAGTTGCAAAGCTTGATACAGAAATATCAGAGTGGGCTGAAGAGATATACGGAAGCAAGGCCGATGATATTGCTCCAAATCTCCCGGATGTAAGCCAATACAAATAATCACACAGAGAATAACCCATGGAACAGACCAAGTCTGATAGAATACGACTTGCACTTATTATATGGGGTGTCCTTATCGCTCAACTATTTCTCTACCCGGGATTAGAAGACACAGTTACTGTATTAGGCGGAGGTGAAGATATCCGCGCTGGAATGTGGTTTCTTGTTGCTGAGTACGTTACAGTAATTGGATTTGCTGTACTCTGGGGACTTGCTAGTGACTCTATTGGAAGAAGAATTCCACTCGTCATTATTGGTTCAATTGGAGCAGCAGTCACCTACCTCCTTATTGCCGCTGTCCCTATGACTAATGCTGGATTTGGAACAGTCATATTCCTCCGTATGATTGGGGGGATATTCATCATTGGATCATTTTCAATTTCGATCACAATGCTGATGGACTTGGCTGGAGAAAATGGTAAAAATATGGGGGTCGCTGGTTCAGCGATTGGATTTGGAGCCGCGATTGGATCAGTTGTAGGTGGTATCCTCGCTGATATTGATCCATTAGCCCCACTATACGCTGGTTCGATAGTGTTTTTCATATGCGCAGTACTCGCATCAACAATCACAGATAATGCACCAAGTACCAATCCATCTATCAACTCAATCACGGCAAGTCTCAAAACCAAACCAGAACTCGCTATTCCATACACATTCGGATTTCTTGATCGACTCACAGCAGGATTTTTCGCACTCACAGGAGTCTACTATTTTAGAGAAGCCTTTGAACTGGGAGCCGCACAAGCAGGCATCACACTTGCTTTCTTCTTTCTTCCATTCGCCATGCTTCAATACCCGTTCGGTTCGGCTTCAGACCACATCGGCAGATTCACACCGATAATTATTGGTTCGGCTCTGTATGGGTTAACAATTATTGCCATCGGTTTCGCACCCATCTACGCAATTGCAGCGTTGCTTATGATTCTCGTCGGTGTTTGGGGTGCGCTCGTATCTCCCACAACAATGGCACTCGTCACGGACATCGCCTCACCAACAGAACGAGGGTCTACAATGGCTGGTTTCAATATTTGTGGCAGTCTTGGATTTCTTACTGGATTTCTTATCGGCGGAACCGCAACAAGCATCTACGGGTTTCTGCCGGCGTTTATTATCGTTGGATCACTTGAAATCATAGCCGCAGTTGTATTTTATCGACCAGTTTCTCGACTCTCATCACGTTCAGATATCACAATCAGACAACTCCTTGACGTTGAAACATACAGATAAGCAAAGAATAATATTCAAATAGAACAAGACGAGTTAGAACGGGCCAAGGCCGCCGAGACCGCCGCCACCTCCCATCTGCTTCATCATCCGCTTCATATCGCTGTTATTCATCTTCTGGAACTGCTCAAGAGCGTTGTTCATCATTTCATATTGCTGGATGAGTTGTTCAACTTCCTCAATTGAACGTCCACTACCAAGAGCAATCCGTTCAGCTCTACTTGTATCAATAATTTCGGGGTGTTCTAACTCTTCTTCCGTCATAGATTTCATAATCACGTCGAAGATAACTAACTGCTCTTCGGTCTGTTCCATCGCATCATCAGGCAATTGCCCCATCAATCCACCACCAAACCCGGGAATCATATCCATCACCTGATCGAGAGGCCCCATACTACTCATCGTCTCCATCTGCTTCTTCATATCCTTCAAGGTAAACTCGCCTTCTAATACCTGTTCAGGATCCCAGTCATCATCGTCGTCATGTGCTTCTTTGATTGCACGCTCAACACGCTGTGAAAGCTGTTCGAGATCACCCATCCCCATCAATCGTGAAATGAATCCTGACGGGTCAAAGCGTTCAATATCTTTCTCTGTTTCTCCAGTTCCAAGGAAAGCAATAGACGAGTTTGTCTCATTTACAGCCGCTAATGCACCACCACCTTTTGCAGTACCATCGAGTTTCGTAATGACAACACCATTAATTCCAATAGCGTCCTCAAACTCACGAGCCTGATCTTTTGCACCTTGACCGATAGCGGCGTCCAGAACAAGCAGGTTATTATCAGGGTTAGCCACTTGTTCAATTGCCTCAATCTCTTCAATTAGATCGTCTTCAAGTGCGTGTCGCCCCGCAGTGTCAACAATCTGGATATCCGCATCAGATGTGGCTTCTAGACCTTTACGAGCAATTTCCACTGGATCATCTCCATCTTTATTCCCATAAAACTCAACATCTGCTCGTTCGGACATCTTTCGGGCTTGATCATATGCACCCGGGCGGAACGTATCTGTCTGAATAACTGCCGCTTTCATTCCCTTCGTCTCAAACCACCACGCCATTTTTGCAGCAGTTGTCGTCTTCCCTGCACCCTGCAATCCTGCCAGCATAATTGTCTGGTTTTCCAACGGCAGTTCAGTTGATTCTCCAACCAACTCCACTAATTCTTCATACACAATACGAAGAACGTGATCACGAGCACTCGTCCCAGCAGGTGGTTCTTCCTCTAGCGATCGCTCCTTGATTCCGTTTGACAGTTCTTGTACCAAGGCGACTTCAACATCAGCCTGTAACATTGCACGCTGAATCTCACGCACAACATCAGCAATATCTTCCTCACTTACTCGGGTCTTTCCACGAAGGTCATCAAGAGTCCCCCGTAGAGAGCCACCTAAATCTTCGAGTACCATTTATCATATGTTATGTGGCGGTGGGGTAAAGTCGTTGACGACCGACCACTTTTCGGCTGCTCTACCTTCACAACCGTTCTATCAACAAAACAGAAACGGTTCTACATTCAAAACACTATCACAAATCTATGTTTGCACAAGGATAGTACTGTTATAACGCGTCCAGTCAGATATTTGACCCAACTCACCAACGAATTTAACCCATATTCGGCGCTACAAACGTGTTAGACGCAGTTAGTTAGATTTCCAACCAGTCTAACACCCCAAAATGACCTCCATCAACCCCAATCAAAACCCAATAACCCTCTCAAGCAGCCAGAAGCGTACTGTAGACGAGTTCTACGAACAATACGGTAAAATCGTGTACACGAAATGTAGTAGCAATTCATTAGCTGATACGATCGAACACGATGAACGCCAACTCACAGATTGTGAAAAAGACTTATGGGCAGTCCGTATTGCGAATCGTATTATCTTAACCAAGTACCTCACCAACATCGGACATATTCAAGATGACCCGTTCAAAAAGAGTACCGAAAGCTCAATTGAAACACTCAAAACCGTTGTTGAGACATTACGTACAGATGTTGAAGAAAGAACTACTGAACACATCCAAGATTATCCGTATATTCCATCAGGGCCGTTCAATATGTATGATGAAGAAGAATCAATTATTATTTCAGAACCATCTCAACTCAACAGATTCTTCGATCTCGTCAACAGTTACGACTTTACAGTTACTCAACGAAAAAACTCAATAACACCACTTGTACTGGGTGATGCATTCGCCAAAGCAGTCAATGATATTGGGTCAAATAATGGACAACAATCGACAGGAGCATTCTACACTCCAAACAAACTTGCCCATTCTATTGCCCGAAGATCGCTCACAAATCAAATCCTCAACCAATCAAACACCGAGTTAGATACAACATACGATTCATTTCAACAATTATTTAAACAAGAATCACAACAGACACTCAAAGAAATTAACGATACCATCATCAGTGAGTTACGCATCATCGATCCATCCTGTGGAAGTGGACATTTTCTTATCGCCGTACTCAATGAACTACGAAGAATTAAGAAACAAATTCATACTGAAATAGACAGTCCAGTCACAAAGCAAATACTCACCAGAGAAATAATCAGAGAAAATCTATATGGCGCCGATATTGAAATACACGCGATAGAACTCTGTAAACTTCGCCTGTGGATTGAACTTGCAACACAAATCCCACCCGAGACTACAGAAATAAATCTTCCACAATTACAGTGCAAATTCAGACCACAGAACTCTCTACTCGGTCTTAGTCCTACTCAAGAAACCATCACCACACAATCAAAAATTTCAACAGCCACAGAGAATAATGAATCAGTTACCCCAGTACAAACAAAAAGAGAGCAAGCTGATGAGGCCTATGCAGCAGAGTTCGATAAGGTAACTACCACAGAAAAAATTAACCCAGCACAAGCCAGCGAGTATATTGACAGTGTAAGCGGCATATCACGGGTTAAAATGAATTTCAATAGGACTATCGATGGAAACCCTACATTAGAATCAGCGGCGGAGAAGCACGGCTACACAGCATACACAAATTGTGTATCCAAGTCAGTATGTGGAATTAGTACTGATACATTCACTACAGAACAATCAGAAATAGAGTCTGCACTCCCAGATGACATCCAACACTCATCGGTAGAAATCACTCGAAACATCTCAACAGATGAG
>LKMJ01000033.1_pt1 | contig 72242 bp, 66 predicted proteins | sample 643391 | NCBI WGS metagenome assembly LKMJ01 (sample SAMN04112250, study PRJNA286221) | soda lake metagenome | biome: soda lake; feature: Kulunda Steppe; material: water; isolation source: sample PL-Br10 brine of Picturesque Lake | place: Russia: Kulunda steppe | collected 2010-07 | reverse complement strand
TCGCTCAGCGGGTCCAGGTGCCGGAACACCAGTGCGGCATCCTCATCACCACAGGCCACCTCAATCTGGGCCACACGGTCATAGACGGAAAGCCCGAGAATCAGTGTCTTGAGATCCTCGATGGCATTACCGACCCGGGGATCGAGCACGGCGCAGGAATCAATCGCGGTGATGAAACTGTTGCGCTTCTCCCGGAAACCGACCAGCACCTCGCCGCGTTTGGGCACATAGCGCACACCGAGACGAGCCTTGCGGCGGTAGCCCAGACGCTCACCGGTCAGTGGTGCGGCCCATTGTTCGGGCTCAATGCCTCCGAAATGGGCGAACTGCTCGCGCAGCGTGTTCTCCTTGAAGTGGATCTGCGCCTGGGGATCGAGGTGCTGCAGACTGCAGCCCCCGCAGATGTCAGCGTGGGCACAGGGGGGCTCAACCCGCTCTGCAGAAGGGTTCTCCGCCACCTCCAGAGTGCGCAGCGCATCGAATTTGCGCCGCCGCTCAATGTAGCGTGCGGTCACAGTCTCCCCTGGCAGGGCTCCGTCCACAAAGGCGGTCTTGCCTTCCATGCGGGCAACGCCACGACCATCATGGCTGAAGCCTTCAATGGTCGCACTGACTGGCTCGGCGGGGATACGCGGCGTGCGCCGACGTCGGCTCATGAACTCGTCCTCACTGATGAATAATCTGGAATGAACCGGCCCACTCAGGCGTCGGCAGAAAACACGCCCGTGGAGAGATAGCGATCACCCCGATCGCAGATGATGGCGACGATGGTGGCGTTTTCAACCTCCTGTGACAGCCGTAATGCGCCAGCAACACAGCCGCCGGAGGAAACACCGCAGAAAATACCCTCTTCCCGGGCCAGAGCCCGCATGGTGTCCTCCGCTTCCTGCTGCCCCATCTCCATGACCTGATCCACGGCCGTGGCGCTGAATATGCCGGGCAGATAGGCCTCCGGCCAGCGGCGTATGCCGGGGATTGAGGCATCCTCCCCGGGTTGCAGGCCAACAATCTGGATGTCGGGATTACGCTCGCGGAAGTAACGCGAACAGCCCATGATGGTGCCGGTTGTTCCCATGGAGGACACAAAATGGGTGATGGCCCCGCCGGTGCTTTCCCAGATCTCCGGCGCTGTTCCTTTGTAATGGGCGAGCGGGTTGTCCGGGTTGGCGAACTGATCCAGCACCATGCCCTTACCTTCCTTCTGCATCTGTTGAGCAAGATCCCGAGCACCCTCCATGCTGGCCTCGCGCGAGACACTGATGATCTCGGCGCCATAGGCACGCATCGAGGCACGGCGCTCCTCGCTGGCATTTTCCGGCATGATCAGCACCATGCGATAGCCTTTGATGGCCGCAGCCATGGCCAGAGCGATGCCGGTGTTGCCACTGGTGGCCTCTATCAACGTATCGCCCGGGCGGATATCGCCTCGTTTTTCGGCCTCTGCGATCATGCTCAGAGCGGGGCGATCCTTGACTGAACCCGCCGGGTTATTGCCCTCGAGCTTGACCAGAATGGTGTTGCTGGTTTCCCCGGGCAGGCGCTGCAGGCGCACCAGTGGCGTGTGGCCAACGTAATCCTCGATGGTTGGGTAGGACATTTCAGGGACTCTCCTTAAGAATCCGGGTGTGCGCTGGGGTGCGCCACACCACCTTTCGCTGTGTTAATATCCGGCTTGATCCGGAGTCTGAAGCCAATGATACGCCCAACTACGGCTTGGCCCAACCGGGAAACGTCAATGCACCGCTGGGGGCCGACGCGTCCGATGCGCCGCTGGGGAATTCAGAAAAAGGTCTTTATCCTGTCCATGGTCCCCACCATGGTGCTGATGGTCATCGTTGGCGTCTATTTCACGCACAGCTGGATCAGCAATCTCACCCAGCTGCTTGAAGATCGGGGACAATCCCTGAGCCGTCAGCTCGCCTCGGCCTCGGAATACGGTGCCTTCACCGGCAACCGCAACCTGCTCTTCGGTGTGGCAAGCTCCCTGCTTGAAGAGCAGGATGTGCGCACCATCACCATCTACGACCGTGACGGCAACGAACTGGTCCACACCGGGCCACGCCACTCAATCACCCGGCCCGAACAGGTCCAGGGCGTCGACAGCACTCATGTCCATCGCGGCGAAAACGCCTCACTGTTTCTATCGCCCATCTACTCCCAGGACCTGATGATTGATGGACTGCTGGACCTGCCCGACATGGCACCCAGCGATGACGTCCGGGGAGACGAACCTCTGGGCTGGGCCAGCGTGGAACTCTCCCACGCCGCCACGCAGCGCGAACAATACAAGGCACTGCTGATCAGCCTCCTGCTGATTGGCGGTGGACTGATCGTCAATGCCTTGATCGCGCTCTATCTCAGCCGCTCTGTAACCAACCCCATCTACGAGCTGACCCATGCAATCGGCCAGCTCACTGAGGGCAAACTCAATACCCGGGTAACGACGCAGGCTGGCCCGGAGCTGGAAGCGCTGGCCAATGGGCTCAACACCATGGCGGGCAATCTCCAGCAGGCTCAGGATGAAATGCAGCAGAATGTGGATCAGGCCACGGAAGACCTGCGCGAGACGCTGGAGACCATCGAGATCCAGAACATCGAACTGGACATGGCCCGCAAGCAGGCACTGGAGGCCAGCCGCATCAAATCCGAGTTTCTGGCCAACATGAGCCATGAAATCCGCACTCCGCTGAACGGCATCATCGGCTTCACGGATCTGCTTCTGAAGGCACCCGCGTCCGCCCAGCAGAAGGATCACCTGAGCACCATCCGCAAGTCATCGGAGATTCTACTCACGATAATCAACGACATACTCGATTTCTCCAAGATCGAGGCCGGCAAGCTGGTTCTCGATCAGGCGCCGCTGCAGATCCGTGACACCATTGAGGAAGTCATGGTGATGCTGGCCCCGACGGCCCATGACAAGAATCTGGACCTGGCGCCACTGGTCTACGACGATGTACCGGACGCCATTGTGGGCGACGCCCTGCGCATCAAGCAGGTCATCACCAATCTGGTCAACAACGCCATCAAATTCACCCAGACCGGCGAAGTGGTGCTGCGCGCCATGCTGGATGACGAGGATGAAGAAGGCAGCTGCCGGCTCCGCATCAGCGTGACCGACACCGGTGTAGGCCTGTCCAGGGCGCAGCAGCAGTCGCTGTTTCACGCCTTCAATCAGGCCGATGCGTCCACCGCCCGCCAGTACGGTGGCACCGGTCTTGGCCTGGTCATCTCCAGACGCCTGGTGGAGGAAATGGGCGGCGAGATTGGTGTGGAGAGCGAGCTGGGAAAGGGCTCAACATTCTGGTTCACACTACAGGCCGAAACAACAGCCAGCCCCAACCCGCCACCATCACGCCAGGGCCTGAGGAAGGAGCGTGCGCTCTATCTGGAGTACCAGCCCACCGGGGGTCAGGCCGTGGAAAACCTGCTGCGCTGGTGGGAGATGGAGGTGGTGCGCGTCGATACGCCAGCCTCCGCGCTGGAGGCGGTACGCGATGCCCAGGCCGATCAATCCGGTTTCGCCGTCGTTCTGGTGGGAATATCCCGACATCTGCTGCAGTCCCAGCAGTACCGGGAGCTGCTCAAGCAGCTGGAATATGAGTGCGATTGCCGGGTGCTGCTGCTGACCCCCACCCTCAAGGAGGAAAACCACACCATTGTGGACCTGGCCTCGGCGCACCTGACCAAACCCGTTCGGCGCAGTCGGCTCTATCAGAAACTCTTCCAGCTGATCCACGGCAGTATCCCGGAAGCGGAGGATGAAGCCGCCGATAAAGGCCCGGCCCCGGCGCTCACCGGCCCCGGCGAGACACCGACGGTACTGGCCGTGGATGATAACGAAGCCAACCTCAAGCTGATTCTGACACTGCTGGAGGATTTCAATATCAATGTCCAGGGCGCCTCCAATGGCTACGAAGCGCTCAAGCTGGTGCAACAGCAGCGGTTTGACCTGATTTTCATGGACGTGCAGATGCCGGGAATGGATGGCACCGAAACCACCAACCGCATCCGACGACTGGATGACAGCCGCGCCCGCATCCCCGTGATTGCCCTGACCGCCCATGCCCTGACCGAGGAGCGCGAAAAGCTTCTGGGGGCGGGATTTGACGGCTATCTGACCAAACCGATCAATCATCAGGTCATCGCTCAGACAATCCGTCGGCACACCGGCTATGCGGTTGAGGAGCCCGAACACCGCTCAGAGATTGATGAGCCTGCTCAGGCCGTGCGCCGTTCCGCACGTTCGCGACAGCAGGCCATTGTGGACGTCGAGGCTTCAGTACGCCTGGCGGGTGGCAAGACAGATCTGGCTGAGGAGCTGCTGAGCATGCTCCTTGACCACGTCACCAATGATGCCCGTGTCATTGAGAAGAGCCGCAGCAAGGGCGAGTTCGATGCGCTGCTGGAGCGGGTGCATAAGCTGCACGGCGCCACCCGCTATTGCGGCGTACCGGAATTGCGCCACTGTGCCCATCAGCTGGAAGCCGCGTTGAAGCAGGGGGAGCGCGACATCGATGAGCTGACTGACGCCCTGCTCGATGCCATCGACCGCTTCCGCCACTGGTGCAACCGTACGGACTGGCAGCAGCTTTTCCGCAGCGACGTCAGCGGCGACGACTCGCCCGCTCAATAAGTTCCCGCATCTCCCGCACCGCATCCTTGAGCCCGGTAAAGAGCGCACGGGCCATGATGGCGTGACCTATATTAAGTTCGTTCATCCCCTCAATGGCCGCAACCGCTTCGGTGTTGTGGTAATGCAGACCATGACCGCCATTGACGATCAGCCCCCGGGAACGGGCATAAGCGGTGCACTCGCTCAGGCGCTGCAGTTCGCGCTGCTGATGCTCGGGCTGCCCCGCTTCAGCGTACTCCCCGGTGTGCAGCTCTATGGCCGGTGCACCGCAGGAGACGGCAGCATCAATCTGGGCGTGTTCCGGATCAATAAACAGCGACACCTCGGCACCCATGCCTGCCATACGCTGGCAGGCCTCGCGAACCCGCTTGTGCTGACCAGCCACATCCAGTCCACCTTCGGTGGTCAACTCTTCGCGCTTCTCCGGCACAAAGCAGCAATGGGCCGGCCGGATGGTTTCGGCGAAATCAAGCATGGCGCTGGTGACGGCCATCTCCAGGTTCATGCGGGTATTGAGCGTATCACGCAGAATCTGCACATCACGGTCCTGGATGTGCCGCCGATCTTCTCGCGGGTGGACGGTAATGCCATCCGCACCGCCCTCCTCAGCCAGCAGCGCGGCCTGGACCGGATCGGGATAACGCATGCCTCTTGCCTGACGCAGTGTGGCAACGTGATCGACATTCACACCCAGCAGCACACGGCCGCCCAGGGATTGTTCGCTCATTGACTCCCTCCTCCTGTGGGAAACAGACGTCGACTGTGCAGGGGCCGTCCCTGCAGCAGGTGATCCACCAGATGGCGCATGATCCTTTTAGCACAACGGCGTGCCTGAGGCTCATCCAGCTGCCCTTCAGCAAGGGCCAGCAACTGTTCGCCAGCAAGCACACCCACCTGACCGCTACTGTACTCCAGGAAACCTGCCTGCGGATCAAAACCGTAGTTCTGCCCCGGCTCGATCGGTCGCTGCGAATCCGCAGCCCAGCGCCAGTCAAAACCATAGCCCAGCTCGCAGGCCAGCACCCACTCAAAACGCCGCAGTACGGGCTCCACGGGCTGTGTCTCATCGACCAGGGCTTCCAGCGCCTCAAGATAGGCGGAGAACAGCTCCGGCGCACCCTGGGAGGCTGCCATCAGGCGCTGCAGAAGCTCGTTGAGGTACAGGCCGCAGTAGAGGCGGTGACCGGCAGGCTGAAGGGGGCGGGCTGAACTCTCTGCCGCGATCAGGTTTTTCAGTGAACCGCGTCCCTTCCAGTCGACGCGCAGTGGCTGGAAGGGCTGCAGTTCGGCATTCCAGGTACTGCCGCCGCGCCCGGCACCCCGGGCCACCACGGAAACCGCGCCGTGACTGAAGGTGAAGAAATCCACCAAAAGACTGCTTTCACGGTAGGGGCGACGGTGCAGCACAAAGGCCGGCTCCTCATTCGCGGAGTCGTTCAAAGCCGTCTCCCCCGGGACCCGGTTCAGCTGTCGCGATAGCCAAGACTGCGCAGCGCCCGCTCATCATCAGCCCAGCCCTTGCGGACCTTCACCCACAGATGGAGCATGACCTTAGTGTCGAGCAGCGACTCCATGTCCTCGCGCGCTTCCTGACCGATCTTGCGCATGCGACTGCCCTTGTCGCCAATCACGATTTTTTTCTGACCCTGACGCTCCACCAGGATCAGGGCGTTGATGTGCAGGGTGCGCCCTTCCTGGCGGAAGTCCTCGATTTCCACCGCCATGGAATACGGCAGCTCGTCGCCAAGCTGACGGGTGATCTTCTCGCGGACAATCTCTGCTGCCAGAAAACGCGAACTGCGGTCGGTCAGCTCATCCGCGGCGAACTGGTGGGGGCCTTCCGGCAGATAGCTGCGGATACACTCTTCCAGACGGTCCAGGTTCTTTGAGCGCAGCGCCGACAGTGGAACGATCTCATCAAAGGAGCGCTGGGTACTCAGCCACTCAATGTGGGGCAGCAGTTCATCCGGATTGTCCATCAGATCCACTTTATTGATGACCAGCATAACCGGACACTCAAGGTGGGTAAGCTTGCTGAGCACATTGGCGTCCCCCTCGCTCCAGTGGGTGCGATCCACCACGAACACCACCAGATCCACATCCCGCAACGCCGAGGTGGCTTCGCGGTTCATCTGGCGGTTGAGCGCCCGGGGTTCTTCCTGATGGATGCCTGGCGTATCCACATAGATGATCTGGTCATTCTCCCGCGTCTCGATCCCCATCATCTGATAGCGGGTCGTCTGGGGCTTGCGCGAGGTGATGGCCAGCTTCTGACCGAGCAGGTGATTCATCAGGGTGGACTTGCCCACATTGGGGCGCCCCAGTATCGCCACAAACCCACACCGGGTAATTCCAGTTTCAGCCGTCATTCTCCGCCCCCAGCGCGTGGAGTGCGGCTTGCGCCGCCTGCTGCTCCGCCACCCGGCGGCTGGCGCCAGACCCCTTCACAACATCCTCCAGCATGGGAACCGTGCAGTTCACATCAAAGGTCTGCTGATGGGCCTGACCGCTCACCGAGATCACCTCATACTGGGGAAGTGCCTGCTGGCGTGACTGCAGGTACTCCTGAAGGCGGGTTTTGGGGTCTTTCTGGGTATCCTGCAGACTCAGGTTCTCCAGACGTCCGGTGAACCACTCAAGCACCCGCTCCTGGCAGGCATTGAAGCCGCTGTCCAGATAAATGGCGCCAATAATGGATTCCACCGCATCGGCGAGGATGGATTCGCGCCGGAAACCGCCGCTTTTGAGTTCCCCCGACCCCAACCTCAGGTAATCCCCCAGCTCAAACTCCCAGGCGATTTCCGCCAGGGTAACGCCACGCACCAGTCTCGCCCGAAGTCGACTCAACTGCCCTTCCCGGGCCTGGGGAAACTGATCGTAAAGATACTGGGCAATGACCATATTGAGTATGGCATCCCCCAGAAACTCCAGTCGCTCATTATTGCGCCCACCGAAACTGCGATGGGTCAACGCCAGCACCAGATGTTCCGGTTCCCGGAATTGGTAGCCAATTCGCCGCTGGAGGCGCTCCAGATCCTCTTGTTCCTTGGTCACTGAATCCTCAGCTCGTGGTAATGTTCAAAACCGACAACGATGTCCAGGTTGGCGATGAACGGAGTCCGCACCTCATACTCAAATTCGATGAACACCTGGGTATCGCCCACCTCTATGTCCATGTCATCTGCATCCACTGCGTCGATGTTCTCAAGTTCCAGTCGACTGGCAATGGAATCGCGAATGTCCCGACTGCTGGCATCACTCAGGTGGTCGCTGCCTTCCAGTGAACCGATGACACGACTGAGCGTGAAGTCATCGATATAGACTGGCACGATGCGTATCACACAGACCAGAGCAAGCGCACCCACCAGCAGCCACAGCATCATGGCCAGCACGGAAGACCCTCTCTGTTTTGCAACCATCATGATCGCCTCCCCGTGACCGTCACTCGATCCGCCCCACTCTATGGAAGCTCGGCAGGCTTGTCACCGACTCCCAGTGCATCCAGATGGCAAAGGCCCTGCCCACAACATGGTCATCAGGCACCATGCCCCAATACCGACTGTCCTTGCTGTTGTCACGGTTGTCACCCACCACAAAGTAGTGCTCTTCCGGTACTTCCCACTCGCCCTCTGCATTGGGATCGTGGCGCTCATGGGTCTGATAGATCCTGTGGGTGTTGTCGTTGAGAATCTCCTCCAGCAGGTTTTCCTCCTGCAGCCGAGCCACAAAACGCGTCTCAACAGGCTCATCGTTCACATAGAGCTGTTTGTCTTCATAGCGGATGTGATCCCCAGGCGTACCCACCACCCGTTTTATATAGTTGATCGACGGCTCCACGGGAAACTTGAAGACCATGATGTCACCGCGCTCCGGTTCGCCAATTTCGACAAATTTGTGGTCCACAACGGGCAGTCTCAGACCATAGGCGAATTTGTTGACCAGTATGAAATCGCCCACTTCCAGCGTCGGCAACATGGAGCCGGAAGGGATCTGGAAAGGTTCCACCAGAAAAGAGCGCAGCAGCAGAACGACCAGAAGAATCGGGAAGAAGGAACGGCTGATTTCCGACAACCAGGGCTCATCCGGATCCTCATTGCCATCATCCGACTCGTGCCTGGGGCCCTCGGTCTCGTAGCGCTGCATCCGTTGTGGCCGCAACAGCTTCGCATCCAGCAGCCAGATCAAGCCAGTGATGGCTGTCAGCACCACCAGTAAAAGCGGAAAATTGATGTTCATGCCCAGCCCTACTTGTCATCCACCCGCAGTACCGCCAGAAAGGCTTCCTGAGGCACCTCCACATTACCCACCTGCTTCATGCGCTTCTTGCCTTCCTTCTGCTTCTGCAGCAGTTTTTTCTTACGGCTGGCATCCCCGCCGTAACACTTCGCGGTCACGTTCTTGCGCAATGCCTTGACCGTGGCCCGGGCCACGACATGGTTGCTGATGGCGGCCTGAATCGGAATATCAAACATCTGACGCGGGATCAGCTCCTTCATCTTTTCCGTGAGAGCCCGACCGCGTGAGTGTGCCTGCTCGCGATGGACAATCAGCGCCAGCGAATCCACCCGATCATTATTGATCAGCACATCCAGGCGCACCAGATTGGCTGCCTGGAAGCGCACGAACTGGTAATCAAGCGAGGCAAAACCACGACTGGCGCTCTTGAGCCGATCAAAGAAATCCAGAACCACCTCGCTCATGGGCAGCTCATAGGTGATCTGCACCTGTGAAGCCAGAAAATTCATGTTGGTCTGGCTGCCACGGCGCTCTTCACACAGCGCAATCACATTGCCCAGATGCTCCTGGGGCACGAGAATGCTGGCCTCCACAATCGGCTCACGGATTTCTTCAATTTCACCACTGTCCGGCAGGCGCGAGGGGTTTTCCACGTAGATGGTTTCGCCATCGGTCTTCAGCACTTCATAGACCACCGTGGGCGCCGTGGTGATCAGGTCAATGTCGTACTCGCGCTCCAGCCGCTCCTGAATGATCTCCATGTGCAGCATACCCAGAAAGCCACAGCGAAAACCAAAACCCAGAGCATCGGAGTTTTCCGGCTCAAACTGCAGCGAGGCGTCATTGAGCATGAGCTTTTCCAGAGCATCACGGAAGGCGTTGTAGTCATCCGCAGTGACCGGGAAGAGCCCGGCAAAGACCTGCGGCTTGACGTGCTGAAAGCCTTCAAGCTGGGGCACTTCCGGGGTCTTGGTGTGGGTGATGGTATCGCCCACAGGCGCACCCTTTATGTCCTTGATGCCGGAGACAATGAACCCCACATCACCGGCCTTGAGTTCCGGCACCGTGGTGGGCTTGGGGTTGAAGTAGCCCACCTTGTCCACCACGTGGCTCATCTGGGTGGATTTCACCAGAATCTTTTCGCCTTTGCGCACACTGCCGTGCATGACACGCACCAGCGACACCACACCCAGATAGTTATCAAACCAGGAGTCAATGATCAGTGCCTGCAGAGGGTTATCAATTTCACCCTGGGGCGCCGGCACCTTCCTGATCAGGTACTCCAGAACGTCCTCGACGCCTTCCCCACTCTTGGCACTGCAGGGTACCGCTTCGCTGGCGTCGATGCCGATCACATCCTCGATCTCGGACTTGACCTTATCCGGATCGGCCTGGGGCAGATCCATCTTGTTCAGCACCGGAATCACTTCCAGACTCTGCTCCAGCGCCGTGTAGCAGTTGGCCACGGACTGGGCCTCAACGCCCTGCCCCGCATCGACCACAAGCAGCGCCCCTTCACAGGCCTTGAGCGAACGTGAGACCTCGTAGGAGAAATCCACGTGTCCGGGTGTGTCGATGAAGTTGAGCTCATAGACCTGACCATCACGCGCCTTGTATTTGAGTGTGACACTCTGGGCCTTGATGGTGATGCCGCGTTCGCGTTCGAGGTCCATGGAGTCGAGCACCTGCTCTGACATTTCCCGCCCGCTCAGGCCGCCACAGATCTGGATGAAGCGATCCGCCAGGGTGGATTTACCATGATCGATGTGGGCGATGATGGAAAAGTTGCGGATGTGGCTGAGATCACTCACGTATAACGCTTACCTGGCTGAAGGAGAATGAAAGCGGGGCAGTCCCCGACGAGCGCCTGATTTTACCGGAGCCAGCCCGGAATGGCCACGTTGACCGCCTCGAAACAGAAAAACCCGCCCATGCAGGGCGGGTTCCTGATCACCGCAAACCGTTATTCCGGCATTCGAACGGCAACAATACGCGGACTGCCCTGGCGGATAATCGTCACAGCCACAGGCTGTCCAGCCGGCAGATCACTGACCGCACTCTGGAAGGATTCCACAGAGGTGACGGCCTGATCCCCGATCTTACGGATGACATCGTTACTGCGGATGCCTGCCTGACGGGCCGGGCCGGAACCCACTTCAGTCACCAGAACTCCCGCGTCGATGTCCCAGTCACGCTTGAGCTGCTCGGGAACTTCCTCAACCCGAACGCCAAAGCGGTTGTCATCCTCATCCGGAACCTCAGTGCGCGCAACCTGCTCTTCATCCTCGGGCAGTTCACCCACGGTGAAGGTCACAGTCTTTTCCTCCTGGTCACGCATGATTCTGAGCTCACCTTCACTGCCAACAGAGGCCCGTCCCACTTTGGGCGGCAGGTCAGAGGAACGGGAGATCTCCTCACCGTTGAACTCAAGGATCACATCACCGGACTCCAGCCCCGCTTCAGCGGCCGGAGAGTCGGGCATGACCTGAGACACCAGGGCACCATAGGGCCGGCTCAGACCATAGGTCTCGGCCAGGTCGCGATTGACTTCCTGGATCATCACGCCCAACCAGCCACGGCTGACACTGCCCTTGTCACGCAGCTGCTCGAAAACGTCCATGGCCATGTCCATGGGCACCGCAAAAGACATGCCCATGAAACCACCGGAGCGCGTATAGATCTGGGAGTTCACGCCAACCACTTCTCCCTTCATATTGAACAGAGGCCCACCGGAGTTTCCGGGATTGATGGCCACATCAGTCTGAATGAAAGGCACGTAGCTCTCACGCGGCAGTGAGCGGCCCTTGGCGCTGACGATACCGGCAGTCACCGAGTGATCGAAACCGAAGGGTGAGCCGATGGCAAAGACCCATTCACCGACCTTCAGATCCTCCGACCTACCAATACTGGCTGTCGGGAGATCATCAGCCTCTACCTTCAGAACGGCCATATCAGTACGCGGATCAGTACCAATGACCTCAGCTTCCAGTTCGCGCCGGTCACTGAGGCGGACAATGATCTCATCCGCGCCGTCAATGACGTGATTGTTTGTCAGGATGTAGCCGTCGGAAGAGACAATGAAACCCGAGCCCATGGAGGCCTGCTCACGCGGCTGGTCGGGGCCGCGTTCGCCACGCGGGTCACCGAAGAATTCCCGGAAGAATTCCGGCAGTTGCTCCATCTGATCCCGTCCCATGGGACCACCGCGGGCGTCGGAGGTGGACGTGGTACTGATATTGACCACCACGTCAGAGTTCTCCTCAGCCAGCTTGGTGAAGTCCGGCAACTGACCCTGATCAGCTGCCGTAGCCTGCAGCGGAATCGTGGTAGCAAACAGCCAGAGCGTCAGCCATATCAGGAAATGCGATTTTTTTTGCATACTGACTCCGTGCCTTATGTGCGCTCAATGGGTGAAGTTTCTGTTAGATTAATGCGGCCTGAAGCCCCATTTTCAAGTTAACGATACGTTATCCACAGGCGGATGGCGTCGCACCAGCTGTGGCTCCATCCCCGCTCGCATTGCCGAGCCCCGCGACAGCCAACGAGCTGCCGTAAAACCCAGGCCCAGCCCTCCCAATCCGAATATCACCGTCACCCCGTCCCCGGCACCGAGAGCCTGATCGGCCAGCACCGCCGCCACGATCAACCCCGCCAGAGGCAGGCAGTACATCACCAGCGAGGCCTTGAGCAGCGCATCCGGAGCCACCGCAAGCGTGACGCCATCGCCAACGCGAGCCCCAACCGTATTAGGCAGCAGCAAAGGCTGATTGCCACCGCCACGAAGCCGGGCCATGGAACGCTGACCACAGCCGCCACCGTCGCGGCACTGACTGCAGCCCGCTTCCGGCTCGACCTGTACCCAGACGCTGCCTTGCTGCTCAGCCACGACGGTTCCGGTCTGTTCAATCACCTGCAGCACTCCGCTGGACTGATCTCAAATGGACACCAAAACGAAAGTTTAGTTCAATAAGGTGCTGTTCCGGATCATCTCATAAAAGGTCTTTCATGTCCGAATCCTTCACCCATGACGTGCTGGTCATTGGCAGTGGTGCTGCTGGCCTGACTGCTGCGCTGAACCTGCCTTCCGACCTGAAAGTGGCCGTACTGAGCAAGACGCGCCTGGACAGCGGCTCCACTCAATGGGCCCAGGGGGGCATTGCCGCCGTGCTGGACGCCACTGACAGCGTCGAGGACCATGTGCGCGACACCCTCAATGCCGGCGCCGGGCTCTGCCATGAGGATTCAGTCCGGCAGACGGTTTCAGCGGGCAGTGACTGCATCGACTGGCTGATCCGTCAGGGCGTGGCGTTTACCCGGACAGAGGACAGCACCTACCACCTTACCCAGGAGGGCGGGCACAGCCACAGGCGCATCATCCACGCCGCCGACGCCACCGGTCATGCTGTCTCCCAGGCACTGTGCCAGCAGGCACGGGAGGCGAACAATGTGGAGATCTTTGAAAACCGTGTTGCTGTGGATCTGATCACACACCGCAAACTGGCCCTGCCGGGCAATCGCTGTGTGGGCGCCTATGTCCTCAACCGCGACGTCCAGCACGTGGAGTTATTCAAGGCGCGCTTCGTGGTTCTGGCCACGGGGGGTGCCAGCAAGGCCTACCTCTACACCAGCAACCCCGACGGCGCCACCGGTGACGGCATCGCCATCGCATGGCGGGCAGGCTGTCGTGTGGGGAATATGGAATTCAATCAGTTCCACCCTACCTGTCTTTACCACCCACAGGCCAAGTCGTTCCTGATCTCCGAGGCGGTTCGCGGTGAAGGCGGTCACCTGCTGTTGCCAGACGGGAGTCGTTTCATGCACCGCTTTGATGAGCGGGCAGAGCTGGCGCCGAGGGACATCGTCGCCCGCGCCATTGACCATGAAATGAAACGCCTGGGTGCCGATTGCCTGTACCTGGACATCAGTCATAAGCCGGAAGAGTTCATCCGCACCCACTTTCCAACCATCCACGAGCAATGCCTGAGCTACGGCATTGATATAACCCGGGAGTCGATCCCGGTGGTGCCTGCGGCACATTACACCTGCGGCGGCATTCTGGTGGATGAGTACGCGCGCACCGACATCAATCAGCTCTATGCCATTGGTGAGGCTTCATTCACCGGGCTGCATGGCGCCAACCGTATGGCCAGCAACTCACTGCTGGAGTGCCTTGTCTTCGGGCGCGCTGCTGCTGAAGACATTGCCAGTGAGGTGTCCAATGTTCCACAACCGCCACAGGTACCGGACTGGGATGAATCCCAGGTACGCGACTCGGACGAGGACGTGGTCATTGCCCACAACTGGGATGAACTGCGCCACTTCATGTGGGACTATGTGGGTATCGTGCGCACCACCAAACGCCTGCAGCGTGCCAAGCACCGTGTCGACATGCTGCACAGCGAGATCCGTGAGTTCTACAGCAACTACCGTGTGACCAATGATCTTCTGGAACTGCGCAACCTGGTGACCGTGGCGGATCTGATCATCTGCGCCGCGCTGCAGCGCCGGGAGAGCCGTGGGCTGCACTACACCCTGGATTTCCCTGGCCAACTGCCGGAAGCACAGGACACCATCCTGACCCCAACCAGCTTTATGTCCAAAACCGCCTGACCTGGAGCCACTTTCATGGCCGAAGACATTGAATACAAACGCCTTGTCTGGCACAGCCGACGTGGCATGCTGGAGCTTGACCTGCTGCTGGTGCCCTTTGTGAAAGAGGCATACCCGCAGCTGGCCGAGGAGGACAAAGCCCGCTACCGGCAGCTGATCGAGTGTGAGGATACCGACATCAATGCCTGGTTCATGCAGAGCAGCCGCCCGGAGGATCCGGATCTGGCGCGAATCGTCGATATGATCCTGCGTCGTGTCCAACCGGATTGAATTGCCGGTACGACCCACCCCGGGCATTGGCGCCCTCTACGCGCTGCCCTGGTGGCTGCTCGGCATTGCACTCGGGCTCGCCGGGCATTTGCTGACGCTGCTGGCTGCGCTGGGTCTACTGCTGACGGGTGCCGTTTCATTCTGGCGCCATGGATTCCGGCCCAGCCCAGACAACGTCATCCATCTCTGCCAGGATCATGACGGGCTGACACTTCACACAGCCCAAGGGGGCGGGTTCAGCGCTCGGCTGCACCCAAGTTCACGGGTAGGAAGCGGCTGGGTCTGGTTGCGGCTGGATGGCAGCACTCGCCAGTGCAGCCTTTTGTTGAGCGACCGTCCCGGTTTTCGCAATACTGATGCCGACGCGCTGCGCCGGCTCCGAACCCGACTCAGACTGACGCACACCGGCCAACAGGACAAATGAGGTAGACCATGCAGCAGGCGCTTTCAGAGGCATTCAACGCGCCCGTCAACACCGCATTGACCACCATCACTCCGGCAACGCTCCGGCAGGGGGCAACCGCGCCCATCGACCAGCACCGCCTGTTCCGCATTGAAGGGCCTGACACTGAGCGATTCCTGCAGGGTCAGAGCACCTGTGACATCAAACACCTGACCAGAACCCAAAGCCTGAGCGGTGCCTTCTGCACGCCCAAGGGCCGCGCCTACAGCCTCTTCAGAGTGGTCAGCCAGGATGAAAGCGCCGTTCTGATCCGACTTCCCGCGGCCGTCGCGGACGAGGTAGTCACCCAGCTGCAGAAATACCTGATGCTGTTCAAGGCCGAGATGACACCCGCTGACGACTGGATGATGCTGGGTGCCACCGGCGAGCCGGCCATCCGCGCATTCACGGACAGGATCCCGGAACCGGATGCCGTCGTTGATACGGATGCGGGCTATGTGATTGGCACCCTGCCACTGCCGGACGGCACCCCGCGTGCCGAGGTCTGGCTTGACGGTACGGCGCGAGCGCCCTCTCGCTGTGTTGAAGTCGCTTTCATGCCCGCACCGTCCCGTGCCTGGACACTGAGTGAGATTCTCGCAGGCCTGACCACCCTCAATGCAGACACGGCCAGTGCCTTTGTGCCGCAGAACCTGAACCTGCACGCCACCAATGCCATCAGCTTCAACAAGGGCTGCTACACCGGACAGGAAGTGGTTGCGCGAATGCATTTTCTGGGCGAGTTGAAAAAAAGCCTGTTCCGGCTCGAAATTACCAACGCAGACCCACCCCCTGTCGCTGGCGATGCGCTGAGCACAGCTCAACGGGGCAAGGTTGGCAGCATCACTGATGCCATTCAGGACGACGAGGGCACCACCCATGCCCTGGCCGTGCTGTCCCACAGTGCCCTTGAAAATGGTTTGTCTCTGGCCGAGTGCCCCGCCGCCTCAGTGCAGATCGCCCCCATGGGGTACGAGGTGCCGGAGCAGACAACCACAGGTGACAAATGAACACAGCAAAATCCGTTCAATCTGCTATAAAGGAGAGTAATCCAAGCCAAACGTGAATCCATTCAGGAGAGGCCCTGCAGGCAATGACGGAACTGGCCAGCAAAATTGGTAATGAACTGATCGCGGCAATTGATCAGGATCGAATCACACTACCCACTCTTCCTGAGGTCGCGCTCAAAGTCCGCGATATCGCCGAGTCCGAAAGCTCAACCATTCATGACCTGGCAGAAACCATCAGTAACGATGCCGCCATGTCCGCGCGCATGATTCGGGTCTGCAACAGCCCGCTGTTCCGGGGCTCCCGGGAAATCAACAATCTCAACATGGCAATCAGCCGCCTGGGCATGGACTACACCAGCAACCTGGCCATGGGCCTGGCCATGGAACAGATGTTTCAGGCCACATCGGAAATGGTGGATCGTCGCCTGCGCGCCGTCTGGCAGCGCAGCACGGAAATCGCCGGCATTGCCCATGTACTGGCCCAGCAATACACCAAACTGCGTCCGGATCAGGCCACACTGGGTGGTCTGGTCTGCCAGATCGGTGCTCTGCCCATACTGCGCTTCGTTGAGGATCAGGACATACGCATCAACAATGCCATGCTCGATAACCTGATCGATGAGCTACACCCGACCATTGGCGACCGGATACTCGAGCGTTGGGACTTCCCCAGAGAGCTGCGTCACATCCCAACCGAACACGTCAATTTCTCACGCCAGGTGCCCGAGGTCGATTATGCGGATGTGGTCATGGTCGCCAATCTGCAGGCGCTGACCGGCAGCGACCACAGCCTGAGCGAAGTGGATTGGACGACCGTCACGGCGTTCCAGCGGCTGGGGCTGGATCCGAACACGGCACTGGAAGAGGAAGAGGATCTGAGTGAGCAGATGGATGCCGCCATGGCCCTGCTGCGCCAATAGGGACTGAGACGGCTCAGCCTTCGCCCTTGTAACGGCTGATCAGTGTCTTTTGATCCGGAAGGGCCCAATCCACTTCCGACAGGCCTTTGGAGCGCAACCAGTCGTTGGCCCGGGAAAAATAGCGCCCGCCAAAGAACCCACGATGGGCCGACAGCGGCGAGGGGTGCGGGCCTTCCAGTACCAGATGACGATCACGGTTAATGAAACTGCCCTTCTTCTGCGCGTAACTGCCCCAGAGCAGAAACACCAGCGCTTCACGCTCGTCGTTGAGACAGCGGATCACCCGGTCCGTGAAGCTTTCCCAACCCTGCCCTCGGTGTGAGCCGGCATCGCCCTGATTGACCGTCAGCACACTGTTGAGCAACAGCACGCCCTGTTCCGCCCAGGGCTGCAGGCAGCCGTGATCCGGCACCGGCAGTGTCAGATCCGTATTCAGTTCCTTGAAGATATTGACCAGCGAAGGCGGCACCTGCACTCCGGGGCGGACGCTGAAGCACAGTCCATGGGCCTGGCCCGGGCCGTGATAGGGGTCCTGTCCCAGCACCACCACCGAGACCCGGTCAAAAGCGGTGGTGTTGAGGGCATTGAAGCAGTGGGCGGCTTTGGGGAAGATGGTTTTCCCGGCCTGCTCCTCGCTGGCCAGAAATTCCCCCAAACGATCCATATAGGGCTCGCGGAACTCCGGTTCCAGCCGTTCCCGCCAGCCCGTTCCGCTTTTCAGGGTGCCAAGCAGCGCTTGCGTGGCCGGATGCATGGCGTCTAACCCTTCTCCGGGCGCATGGCAGGAAACAGGATCACATCCCGGATGGACGGCGAATCAGTCAGCAGCATGACCAGACGGTCAATGCCGATGCCCTGCCCGGCGGTGGGCGGCAGGCCGTATTCCAGCGCCGTGATGAAGTCCTCGTCGTAGAACATGGCCTCATCGTCGCCGGCCTCCTTTTCCGCCACCTGCTCACGGAAACGCGCCGCCTGATCTTCGGCGTCGTTAAGCTCGGAAAAGCCATTGGCAATTTCCCGCCCACCGATGAAGAACTCAAAGCGCTCGGTCACGCTCGGGTCGTCATCACAGCGCCGCGCCAGGGGCGAGACTTCCGTGGGATAACGGGTGATGAAGGTGGGCTGGGTCAGACGGTGCTCGGCCGTCTCCTCGAAGATCTCAATCTGGATCCGGCCCAGCCCCCAGCTGTCCTTGACCTTGATGCCCAGCGCTTCAGCCGCCTCGGCGGCCTGGGCACGATCCTCCAGCACCTCGGCACTGAGATTCGGATTGTGCTCCAGAATGGCGTCCTTAACAGTCAGGCGCGGGAAAGGCCCACCGAAATCATAGGTGACGGTGTCCACCACAGTGCCCTGCTCGTCCTGAACCGAGTTGGTAAAGCGGGTTTCGCCAAAGACCTGTTCGGCCAGTTCACGCAGCATGCCTTCCGTCAGATCCATCAGATCGTTGTAATCGGCGTAGGCCTGGTAGAACTCAAGCATGGTGAACTCGGGGTTGTGCCGCGTGGACAGACCCTCATTACGGAAGTTGCGGTTGATCTCGAAGACCTTCTCAAAGCCGCCCACCACCAGGCGCTTGAGGTAAAGCTCCGGCGCAATACGCAGGTACATGTCTATATCCAGCGCATTGTGATGCGTGATGAAAGGCCGCGCCGCCGCCCCGCCGGGGATGGTCTGCAACATGGGCGTTTCCGCCTCAAGGAAATCACGCTGAGTCAGATAGGCGCGCATGCCATTGATGACCTGGGAGCGCACCTTGAAGGTGCTGCGGGTTTCCTCATTGACAATGAGGTCCACATAACGACGCCGGTAGCGCTGCTCCGGGTCGACCAGCCCCTTGTGCTTTTCCGGCAGCGGGCGCAGTGACTTGGTCAGCAGCACGTACTCATCCATCATGACGTACAAATCGCCCTTGCCGGACTTTGACAGCACGCCGCGCACGCCGATGATGTCACCCAGATCCCAGTGGTGGGTGTCCTTCTGGACCTGTTTGTCGGCATAGACCTGGATGCGCCCGGTCATGTCCTGCAGCACCTTGAACATCTTGCGATCCAGCATCAGCCGCCCGCCAATGGCAACGGTCATGTTCAGCTCCGCCAACTCCTCCTTGCTGTAATCGCCATACTGGCGCTGCAGCTCCTCGGCGGTGCTGTCACGACGGAAGTCATTGGGGAAGGGATTGCCGGTGCGCTCACGCAGCTCATTGAGCTTCTGGCGGCGCTCGGCAATCAGGCGGTTTTCCTCCTGGGCAACATTCTGCTCGGTGTTGTCGGTCATGATGCTGTGCACTCTCCGGATTAAAGCCCCTGCTTGAGGCTGGCAATGATGAACTGATCCAGTGCGCCATCAAGCACATTCTGGGTATTGCTGGTTTCCACCTTGGTGCGAAGATCCTTGATGCGCTGATCGTCCAGCACGTAGGAGCGGATCTGACTGCCCCAGCCGATATCGGATTTGTTTTCTTCGGCCGCCTGTTTCTCCTCATTGAGTTTCTGCAGCTCCAGCTCATAGAGCTTGGCGCGCAGCTGCTTCATGGCCTGGTCCTTGTTCTGATGCTGGGACCGGCCGCTCTGGTTGGCCACCACAACGCCCGTGGGCTGGTGGGTGATCCGCACCGCCGAGTCGGTGGTGTTGACGTGCTGACCACCGGCACCGGAGGCGCGGTACACATCGATGCGCAGATCCGAAGGATCGATCTCGATCTGGATGTTGTCATCGATCTCCGGCGAGGCAAATACAGCTGCGAAGGAAGTATGGCGGCGATTGCCCGAGTCAAAGGGGGACTTGCGCACCAACCGGTGTACTCCGGTTTCGCTGCGCAGCCAGCCAAAGGCGTACTCGCCCTCAACTTTGATGGTGGCGCTTTTGATACCGGCCACGTCTCCCGGCTGAATTTCGACCACCTCGGTCTTGAACTCCTTGGCCTCGGCCCAGCGCAGGTACATGCGCAGCATCATGTTGGCCCAGTCCTGGGCCTCGGTGCCGCCAGAGCCGGCCTGTATTTCCAGGTAGCAGTTGCTCTCATCCATATCCCCGGAAAACATCCGGCGGAACTCCAGCTTCTGCAGTTCGGCGTCGAGCTGATCCAGCTCAGTGGTGACTTCCCCGGCCGTGTCCTCGTCGTCTTCGGCCTCGGCCATTTCCAGCAGCTCTTCGGCTTCACTGACGCCCGAGGACAGCCGATCCAGAGTGGCCACAACGCCCTCCAGGCTGGATTGTTCCTTGTTCAGCGCCTGAGCCCGATCCGGATCATTCCAGACTTCCGGCTGGGCCAGCTCCCGCTCGACTTCGGTCAGGCGTTCTTTGCGGCTGTCGTAGTCAAAGATACCCCCTAAGCGCTTCAGTACGCGCTTCCAGATCACGGATTTGCTGCTTGATAAGGTTGGTTTCCATGATGACGTCCGTCCTGTTCGGTCTGTCTTTGAAGGGCTTCAAAACGGCGTATTCTAACGGATCAGGGCAGGTGTTGATATGGTGGCGAGGTCAGAGCGGCTCCAGGTACTCCACCTTCAGCTGAACGCTCTCGCGACCCCGGAAGCGATTGATATCGAGCTGGTAGACGGCGTGCACCCGCTCGCACTGGCAGGGCCATTTGCCGGTGTCCACATTGAAGGCGATGGCATCCACCAGCGTCGATGTACCCGGCAGCATCAGCTGCATCTTGAGGTGGCGCTCCCCGACAATGCGCTGCTCCAGAAGGCGGAACTCGCCATCAAAGCGCGGCTCCGGAAACTGCTGCCCCCAGGGGCCGGCCCGGGAGAGCAGCCGTGCTGTTTCCAACTCCATTTCCTCGGGCGCGAGCGCCCCGTCGGTTTCAATCTCTGGCGAGAAAAGCGACTCATCCGCCCGATCACGCACCAGCGCATCGAAAAGCTCAGCGAAACGTCCGTAGGCGCCCTCTTCCAGTGACAGCCCGGCCGCCATGGCATGGCCGCCATAGCGGGTGATCAGCCCAGGATGGTGCGCATCCAAATCGGCCAGACAGTCTCGGATGTGCACACCCGCGATGGAGCGGGCCGAGCCCTTGAGCCCACCCTCATCGTCCCGGGCGAAAGCCACGACCGGACGGTGGAACTGCTCCTTGATGCGCGAGGCGAGAATGCCAATGACGCCCTGGTGCCAGCTCTCATCAAAGAGGCAAATGCCGTGGGGTACGCCTTCCTCGGAAAGTCCCAGGGTCTGCAGCGCTGATTCGGCCTGCTCCTTCATGCCGCTTTCGATGCTGCGGCGCTGGCGGTTGAGCTGATCCAGTTCCGTGGCCAGCTCAAATGCCTGGCCTTCGTCGTCGGTGAGCAGGCAGGCGATGCCCAGGGACATGTCATCCAGCCGGCCAGCGGCATTGAGCCTGGGTCCCAGAGCAAAGCCCAGATCCGCAGCCCGCAGGCTTTCCGGATCACGCCCGGCCAGCTCCAGCAAAGCGCGAATGCCGGGGCGGCTATGGCCGGCACGGATCCGGCGCAGGCCCTGCTCGACCAGGACGCGGTTGTTGTGATCCAGCGGCACTACATCAGCGACCGTGCCCAGCGCCACCAGATCCAGAAGAAAACCCAGCGTCGGCGCAGAGGCGTCGGCAAAATGCCCCCGATGATTGAGCTCACTGCGAACGGCGCTGAGCAGATAGAACACTACCCCGACACCGGCTGCGTGTTTACCGGGAAAACGACAGCCCGGCTGGTTAGGGTTAACGATGGCATGCGCCTCGGGAAGGGTCTCCGGGGCCAGATGATGGTCTGTGACCACAACATGGCAACCCGCCTCACGGGCCGCAGCGACCCCCTCGTGGGCGGAAATGCCGTTATCCACGGTCAGCAGCAGATCCGGAAGCGCCCCTTCCTCGCGCAGGCGCTCCACAATACCCGTCGTGAGACCGTAACCGTCACTGAAGCGACTGGGCACCCGAAAGTCCAACTCGGCGCCGCCCAGCGCTTTCAGGCCCAGCATGGCCACCGCAGTACTGGTGGCGCCATCCGCGTCGAAATCACCCACAATCAGGATGCGCTGGCCACGGGTCACGGCATCCGCCACCAGCGCGGCGGCACTCTCAAGCCCAAGGAGGCTGTCCGGATGATGCAGCAGGGTCAGACGGTAGTCGAGTTCGGCGTCAGTGGTGACACCGCGTGCAGCATAGATCCGCCGCAGCAGTGGCGGCAGATCCGCACCCCAGCTCTGTTGTTCCGGCAGACTGCGGCGGACAATGCGTCGGCGCATCAACTCTCGGCGAACTTCCAGTTGCGGGCCATGAAGGACTGTATCTCGCTTATATCGTTGCCCAGCACCGTGAAGTGCTCCCTCCGCTCGAACAGGTCCTGAAGGTGGGCCGGCAGTGATGCCTCCACACCCACACCCGAGCGCTCCACGGCTTCCGGGAACTTGGCCGGATGAGCGGTGCCCATGGTAATCATGGGTACACTGTGATCGCGGCGACACTGACGGGCCGCCTCCACACCAATGGCGGTGTGCGGATCCAGCAGGTATTCGGTTTCCCCGAACACCTCACCAATCACCTCACAGGTGCGTGCGTCATCTACGGCATAGCTATCGAACAGTTGCCGCGCCCTCTCCCAGCGCGGGGCCTCAAGACTGACCGCGTCGCTCTGGGCTGTTTCCAGAAAGGAAACAACGGCGGCGCTGTCGCGTCCGTACAGATCAAACAGCAGCCGCTCGAAGTTGCTGGAGATGGTGATGTCCATGCTCGGAGACAGGGTGTGCTGAAGCTTCTGGGGTTCGTAGTGGTTGGCACTGATGAAGCGGTGCAGGATGTCATTCTGGTTGGTCGCCACCACCAGCTGCTGCACCGGCAGCCCCATTTCGCGAGCCAGATAGCCCGCGAAAATGTCGCCGAAATTGCCGGTCGGGACCGAGAACGCCAGGCTGCGATGGGGTCCGCCCAGCGCCAGAGAGGCGTAGAAGTAGTAGACGATCTGGGCCATGATCCGGGCCCAGTTGATGGAGTTGACCGCAACCAGAGAGGTCTTGCCACCCAGGAAGGACTGATCACCGAAGCTGGCTTTGACCATCTTCTGACAGTCGTCGAAGTTACCCTTCACGGCGATGTTGTGGATGTTGTCCCCGGTGACTGTGGTCATCTGGCGCCGCTGCACCTCCGAGACACGCTCATGGGGATGGAGGATGAAGATATCCACATGCCGGGAATTGCGACAGCCCTCGATGGCGGCCGAACCGGTATCCCCGGAGGTGGCCCCCAGAATGACCACATGCTCGTTGCGCCGCTCCAGCACATAGTCCAGAAGCCGGCCCAGCAGCTGCAGCGCGAAATCCTTGAACGCCAGTGTCGGCCCGCGGAACAGCTCCATGACCCACTCGTTGGCATCCAGCTGGGTCATGGGTGCCACGGCACGGTGCGGGAAGGCGTCATAGGTTGCTTTCACCATGGCCCGGAAGTCGTCTTCTGGAATGGAGCCTTCCACGAAGGGGTACATGATGCGGGTGGCCAGCTCGCAATAGGGCAACCCTCGCCATGCCATGATCTCTTCCGGCGTATAGCGCGGCAGATACTCAGGGACATAGAGCCCTCCGTCGGTGGCCAGACCGGCCAGGAGAACTTCTTCAAAATTCAGTGCGGGCGCCTGTCCGCGGGTGCTGATGTATCTCACGGTTAACCCTGTCTGTTACGGCAGGGACCGACCCCACAGGGGACGGCCCAGTATTGGATGGATGATTCGGTTTATGTGTTCAGAGAAAGTTCTCAGCGCGGATACGCACTACCTTGCCTTCCACATCCGGCAAAGCTTCCATCTGGGCAATGGCCTGGTTGATCTGGCGCTCCTTGACGGTGTGCGTCAGCAGAATCACCGGAATGCGGCCCTCCTCAAGCTCGGACTCCTTCTGCATGATCGACTCAATGTTGATGCCATGCTCGCTGAGGATTGAGGCCACCTTGGCCAGAACACCGGGCCGGTCATAGGCCTGGATGCGCAGGTAATAGGCCGAGTAGATCTCATCCATGGGCAGAATCTGATGATCGACCACGGCGTCGCTCTCAAAACCAAGGAAGGGCACACGCTGACTGCTTTCGCTGGCAATGGAGCGGGCAATGTCGACAACATCGGCAATGACCGACGATGCAGTGGCTTCGTCCCCGGCACCCGGACCGTGATACATGGTCTGGCCCACCGCATCACCATCCACCAGAATGGCGTTCAGTACACCGTCCACCTTGGCCATGAGATTGGTCTCCGGTACCAGCGTAGGATGAACCCGCAGCTCAATCCCTTCCTGGCGTGAACGGGCAATACCCAGATGCTTGACCCGGTACCCCAGCGCCTCGGCATGGGCAATGTCGTAGGGAGTCAGCCCGCCAATACCCTCTGTGTAGGCACGCTCGAACTGCAATGGCACACCGAAAGCGGCCGAGGCCATGATGGTGAGTTTGTGGGCAGCATCCACACCCTCCACATCAAAGGTGGGATCGGCTTCGGCGTACCCCAGATCCTGAGCCTCTTTAAGCACCTCATCAAAGGCTCTTCCGGCGCGCATTTCAGTCAGGATGTAGTTGCCGGTACCGTTGATGATCCCCGCCAGCCAGTTGATACGATTGGCGGAGAGCCCCTCGCGGATGGCCTTGATGATGGGAATGCCCCCGGCTACCCCGGCCTCATAGGCCACGATGACATTGTTTTTCCGGGCGGCTTCGAAAATCTCGTTACCGTGAACGGCAATCAGTGCCTTGTTGGCAGTAACCACGTGCTTGCCAGCTTCAACAGCGGCCAGAACCAGCTCCCGGGCTGCGTCATAACCGCCGATGAGCTCAACGACGATGTGCACATCGCTGTCGCGGACGACATCAAAGATGTCCTCACTGAAGGCAACCTCACCCAGATCCACATGATCCGGACGGCGGCGACTGGCAACGCGGGTTACCTGTATACCGGTGCCCGCTCGGCCGGCTATGAATTCGGCATTGCGCCTGAGCACCTCGAAGGTGCCGCCACCGACTGTTCCCAGACCGCAGATTCCGACGTTAACGTCCTTCAAGTCACCACCTCTTTGTTCGTGTCGCCAATTCACACCGCGCCGCGTCATGCGGGCCAGCGCCGCATATTATACTCTTTGCCGGGCAAAAAAAACTCGACCCGCTCGCACCAGTGTCACTGCAGCTCCAGCAGCTGCGCCAATGCCTCCGGCGGACGGTAGCCCGGCAGCATGCGTCCATCCTCAAGCAGTGACGCCGGTGTACCACTGACACCGACCTGATGGCCAAGCTGGAAGTGCTCATCCACAGGGTGATCGCAATCGAGCCGCTCCGGAATCGACTCGCCCGCCTTGGCACGATCCATGGCCTGCTCCGGGTCATCCGCGCACCAGGCGGAGACCAGCTCGTTGTAGCCGCTGCTGCCAACCCCGCCTCGCGGAAACGCCAGATAGTTGACCTGGATGCCCATGTCATTCAGCTCATCCATACCCTGGTGGAGCTGCCGGCAGTAGCCGCATTCAATGTCGGTAAAGATATGCAGCACTGCTTTCACCTCACCCTCAGGGCGGTAGACGATCATATCGGACTCATCCAGCTCCGCCAGTGCTTCTTTGCGCTCCTCGGAGCGACCCTGCTCGGTCAGATTGACAATGCCCGCCTCGTCATCGAAACGCAGGATCTCGCCAAGAAAGCCATGACGTCCATCGCCGGTCATGTAGAGCGTATCCTGATCGGTCCGCACTTCATAAAGCCCGTCCATCTCGGTCGGGCGCACGTCACGCACCTGCAGTGCGGGCACCTGCTCCGTGAGCACCGACTCGATGCGCTCCCGCACCTCGTCATCCGCAGCCACTGCCGCGGGAGCCACTCCCAGCACCATAAACATCGGCACAATCCAGAGTGCGAAGCCTCTGTAAACGCTCATTCCATACCTCCAGGATTCATTCGGTAACCGGACAACCCTACCCTAAAAACACCCTCAGGCGCAGCCGTCGGATGCTCATCCCCTGGGATGGTGCTCCCCGTGAAGCTGCTGCAGCCGTTCGCGGGCCACATGGGTGTAGATCTGTGTGGTGGACAGGTCACTGTGACCGAGCAGCATCTGTACCACCCTGAGATCCGCGCCGTGATTGAGCAGATGAGTCGCAAATGCATGCCGCAGTGTATGGGGTGAAAGTGGTTTCTGGATGCCGGCACGCTGGGCGTAATGGCGGATCCGGTACCAGAAGGCCTGACGGGTCAGGTTACCACCACGCGCTCCGGGAAAAAGCGCATCCCCCACACGACCCTTGAGCAGTTGCGGGCGGGCCTGCCCAAGATACTGCTCGAGCCAGTCCAGCGCTTCTTCACCCATTGGAACCAGGCGCTCCTTACTGCCCTTGCCGGTAATGCGCACCACACCCTGGCGGCGATTGACCTGGGACAGGGTCAGCGAGACCAGCTCCGAGACACGCAGTCCACAGGCGTAAATCAGCTCCATCATGGTGCGATCACGCAGCTCCAGTGGATCCTCGGTATCAGGGGTGTTGAGCAGAGTCTCGACGTCGGCCTCTGTGAGCGTATCCGGGAGCCGCTTGACCTGCTTTGGACTGTCGAGCTTCAGTGTGGGATCTTCCCCAATGCGGCCCTCACGGAGCAGGTACCGGTAGAAGCGGCGCAGACAGGAGAGACGGCGCGAAGCTGTACTGGTTTTTTCGCCACGGGCGAGGGAGCTGGAGAGGTAATCAAGGATGGCTCCGCGATCAACACCAGAGAGTGTATCGCGCCCCGGACGGGCCATGAGCCAGCGGGCAAACTGCTTCAGATCGCTCTCATAGGAGCGGCGCGTGCGCTCACTGAGACCGAATTCGAGCCAGAGTGCCTCGCTGAAAGTGGCAATCAGATCATGGTCCGGCGGCAGCTCTGTATCGCTCCTGTCTGCAACCATGATCGATCATGCCTCCTTCAGCAGTCGAGGCACTCGGGACGGGAAAAGAAACCGGGCAAAAGCTGCCTCAGTTGAGCTTTTCCTTGATACGCGCCGCCTTGCCGGAGAGCTCGCGGAGGTAGTAGAGCTTGGCCTGACGCACATCACCCCGACGCTTGACCTTGACGCTGTCAATCAGGCGGCTGTGGGTCTGGAAGGTACGCTCCACGCCAATGCCGTAGGAACGCTTGCGCACCGTAAAGGAAGAGTTCAATCCCCGGTTGCGCTTGCCAATGACCACACCTTCAAAGGCCTGCAGACGCTCGCGGTTGCCTTCCGTCACCCGGACCTGGACGACAACGGTGTCACCAGGGCTGAACTCGGCAACCGACGTCTCTTTGATCTGCTCGTTTTCAATTTCTTTGACGATATTGCTTTTGACGCTCATCGTTCGCTCCTAAAACACCATTCGTCGATGACCGGGTTACCGGCACATCAGTTTCTTGAATCCGATGAGTCACTTCGCTCTTGGCGAAGCTCCTCCAGTATTGCTGCTTCTTCCCGGGTCAGCTCGCGCCCTTCCAGCAACTCCGGTCGTCTTGCCAGCGTGCGCTCAAGCGACTGCTTCAGCCGCCACCGGCGAATCCACTCGTGGTTGCCGCTCTGCAGCACCTCGGGCACCGCCTGGCCCTCAAACACCTCGGGCCGAGTGAAGTGCGGACAGTCCAGAAGTCCACCAGCAAAGGAATCCTCCGCTGCAGACTGCTCGTGCCCCAGCACCCCGGGCAACTGGCGAACAACCGCGTCGATAACCACCATGGCACCGAGTTCGCCGCCACTGAGTACGTAATCCCCGATGGAGATCTCATCATCCACCCGGGATTCCAGAACCCGCTCATCAACCCCTTCGTAGCGACCGGACACAAACAGCAGCGCCGGCTCTGCAGCCAACTCCTGGACCAGTTGCTCGTCCAGCAGCCGCCCCTGGGGCGAGAGATACAGAGTCCGTACTGTCTGCCCCGCCAGGGCTCTGGCCTCGTCAATCGCCTGAGCCAATGGCTCGGGCTTCATGACCATGCCAGGACCACCCCCATAGGGACGGTCATCAACCGTGCGGTGACGGTCGTGGGTGAAATCACGCGGGTTGATGCTCCTGAAGGAGACCCGCCCTTCGCGCACGGCCCGACCCGTAATCCCGTAGGCCGTTACGGCCTCGAACATTTCCGGGAAAATCGTTACCGCGCCGATCCACACTCTGATTCACCCTGTACCCAACAGCCCGGACGCTGTGCTTTCAGAACTCCGGATCCCAGTCCACTGTCAGGGCACCGCCCTCAAGATCCACCACCCTGATGTACGTCTCCGGCACAAAGGGAATCAGGCGCTGACGATCGTCCAGACTCTGCTCGTCCGGTTTCACAACAAGCACGTCATTCGCGCCCGTTTCAATCAGATGATCCACAACCCCGAAACGCTCACCCTCCAGCGTGAATACAGCCAGTTTTTCCAGCTGATACCAGTAGTATTCACCTTCAGGCAGCTCCGGGAGCTCCGTTGTCGCCACCCGGATCTCATGGTCGGCAAAGGCAGCCGCCTGATTCCGATCGGAAACACCACGGAGTTTCGCAATGAGCGTTTTACCGTGCCAGCGCCCTTCAACGACTGACACGGCTGTGCGCTGCCCTGCGTGACTGCAAAGCACCCACTCCGGATAGCTGAGGATATTGTCGGCAGGCTGGGTGTAGGAGTAGATCTTCAACCACCCCTGGACCCCGAAAACCGAGGTCACCCGGCCCAATACGGCTTCCTGAGCCGATGCCGTCATACGCTCAACCGTCCCGGATGCGCCCGCCTTACTTGGACGCTGCTTCTTTCAGCAGCGTGCTGACGCGGTCACTCGGCTGGGCGCCCTGTTCAATCCAGTGCTGCGCGCGCTCTGTATCAACACGCAGGCGCTCTTCCTGACCCCGCGCTACCGGGTTGAAAAAGCCCAGCCGCTCAATGAATCGGCCATCACGGGCCTTGCGGCTGTCAGTCACCTGTACGTGGTAGAAAGGGCGCTTCTTGGAGCCGGCTCGTGCCAAACGGATTGTTACCATTTCAACGACTGTCCTGTTTTGTTCAATCAAAAAGTTCCGACACTGTCTTCACAGCCCCTGAACGACGGGCGGGCCACTCAATTGCTCTGTGAGTCGAGCCCGCGCGAAAGGGGCGGTATTCTACTTCAAAAAAACCATGCTGAAAACCGCTGTTTCAGGCCTGCGGCCTACATCCGACCAAAGGGCGGCATGCCGCCTCCGGCGCCACCTGCACCACCCGGGCCGCCGGGACCCCCAGGACCGCCCCCACCGGGACCACCCTGCCCCATCATGCCCTGCATACCGCGCATCATGTTGGCCATACCGCCTTTCTTGCCCATTTTCTTCATCATCTTCTGCATCTGCTTATGCTGCTTGAGCAGACGATTCACTTCCTGGATCTGAACGCCTGAGCCTGCGGCAATACGCCGCTTGCGGGAATTACTGATGACATCCGGATAACGGCGCTCGTGGGGCGTCATGGCACTGATGATGGCCTCCATACGGCCAACCGACTTGTCGTTGACCTGCTTTTCCGCTGCCTCCTGGAACTGGCCCATGCCGGGGAGCTTGTCCAGCATGGCGCCCATGCCGCCCATTTTTTTCATCTGCTGGAGCTGATCCCGGAAATCATCCAGATCAAACTTCTTACCCTTCTTGATCTTCTTGGTGAGCTTCTGGGCTTTCTTCTGATCGATCTTCTGCTCGGCATCCTCGATCAGCGACAGCACATCGCCCATACCCAGAATGCGCGACGCGATACGATCCGGATGAAAGACTTCCAGCGCGTCGGTCTTTTCACCAACACCCAGGAACTTGATCGGCTTACCGGTGATGTGGCGCACGGACAGCGCCGCACCACCGCGGGCATCGCCATCCGCCTTGGTCAGTACCACACCGCTGAGCGGCAAGGTATCACTGAAGGCCTTGGCCGTATTCGCCGCATCCTGCCCGCTCATGGAATCGACAACAAAGAGGGTCTCAGACGGAGTGACGGCCTTATTCAACCGACCGATCTCATCCATCATGTCGCTGTCGACATGCAGGCGACCGGCCGTATCGACGATGACTACATCAATAAAGCGCCGCTTCGCCTCGTCAACCGCCGCGTTGGCAATATCCACCGGATCCTGGTCCGTGCTGCTGGGGAAGAAGGTGGCGCCCACATCAGCGGCCAGCGTCTGCAGCTGGTTGATCGCAGCCGGGCGATAGACGTCAGCACTGACCACGAGAACCGACTTTTTCTGGCGCTCTTTCAGATACCGGGCCAGCTTGGCGACACTGGTCGTCTTACCCGCACCCTGCAGACCCGCCATCATGATCACGGCCGGGGGTTTACCGGAGAGATTGAGCTCCTCCGCCGCCCCCATGACCGCTTCCAGCTCGGATTGAACGACCTTGATGAACGCCTGACCAGGCGACAGACTGCGAGAAACTTCCTGCCCTACAGCCTTTTCACGGACGTTTTCCACAAACGCCTTGACCACGGGCAATGCGACGTCCGCCTCCAGCAGCGCCATTCGGACTTCACGCAGGGTTTCCTTGATGTTGCTTTCCGTCAGTTTCGCCTGACCCGATATCTTTTTCAGGCTGCCGGAAAGTCGATCTGTAAGATTATCAAACATGTCGCGTTCAGACTTTGTTGGTTCAATGGATGGTCAAATGCGGGACGGATCCAGTTGCATAGAGGCGCTATTATAACCAGACTAAGCGACTGACACGAACAGGAATACAGAAATGACTTCCAACGCCGCCCCTTACGATCGCCACTGAGCGGACCCTGCACTCATGGGCACACCGATTATTGCAGCAACAGCACTGATTCTCTACGGCATTGGTCTGGCACTGCAGATCCTGCTGATCCGTAACCGATGGACGGACTCACAGCGCCTGATCCTGATCACCGGCACGCTTGGGCTGGCAGCACACCTGACCCTCGCCGGCCAGTTCCTGATGGTCGATGGCGGCCTGGATCTGTCCATATTTGTCTCCGCTGTGACCATATCCGCGCTCATGGTGGCGCTGGTGATCATCCTGGCGCTCACGCGACCGGTGCAGAATCTGCTGGTGGCCACCTACCCGCTGGCCATGGCAACCATCATCATGAAACTCGCCTTCCACTCCCAGCCCCAGGTGGTCGATGCGGCGGCGGTCGGGGTGCTCGGGCACGTGGTTCTGGCGGTCGCCGCCTACAGCTTCTTTGCACTGGCCGCCCTGCAGGCGCTGCTGGTCCACATCCAGCACCGCCAGCTCAAGGCCCACCACAACTCAGGCCTGGTTCGCAGCCTGCCCCCACTTCAGACCATGGAATCGCTGCTGTTTGGACTCATCCGGGCCGGGGTCATTCTGCTGACACTGGGCATCATTGCAGGCGCCGTGTTCATGGAGGACATCTTCAGCCAGCAGCTGGCGCACAAATCCCTGTTCACGCTGTTCGCCTGGCTCGTATTCACGGGCCTGCTGATCGGACGTCAGGTACGTGGCTGGCGGGGTGCCGTCGCCAGCCGATGGACGCTGATTGGCTGCCTGCTTCTCACAGTAGGCTACTTCGGCAGCCGCCTTGTCATTGACCTGCTGCTGCAATGAACGACGCCTCGCTGACAACACTGACCGTCATACTGGTTGTTCTCATCATCCTGTCGGCCTGCTTTTCCAGTTCCGAGACCGGCATGATGGCGCTCAACCGCTACCGGCTGAAGCACCTGAGCAAAACCGGCCATCGCGGCGCCCGGCTGGCGAGCCGACTCCTGGAACGTACTGACAAGTTGATTGGCGTCATACTGCTGGGCAACAACTTCGTCAACATTCTGGCCTCGGCCATCGCCACCATCATTGCCATCCGCATCTGGGGCGATGCCGGGGTGGCCATAGCCACCGTCGGCCTGACCATCATCATCCTCATTTTTGCCGAGGTCACCCCCAAAACCCTGGCAGCCCTGCACCCGGAACGCGTCGCTTTCCCGGCAAGCTATGTGCTCGCTCCGCTGCTGAAGGTGTTCTACCCCGTTGTCTGGTGCCTGAACCTGATCACCAACAGTCTGCTGCGAGCCTTTGGCATCCGGGTCAATAAAGGTGGCGGCGAGGACCACCTGAGTCGTGAAGAGCTGCGAACCCTGGTCAACGAGTCCGGCTCCATGCTCCCGGGCAAGCACCAGGACATGCTGCTGAGTATTCTGGACCTCGAGAAGGTGACGGTGAACGACATCATGGTGCCGCGCAATGAAGTGGTGGGCGTGGATCTGGAAAACGACATCGACTCCATTCTGCGCCAGCTCAGCGGCAGCCAGCACACTCGGCTGCCGGTCTACCGTGGGGACATCAACAACACGGTTGGCATTCTCCATCTGCGCAACATAAGCAAACTCCTGAATGATGAGGAAGCCAACAAGGCAACCATCATGCAGCTGTGTCGCGAGCCCTACTTCATTCCCGAGAGCACTCCCCTGCACACACAGCTGTTCAACTTCCAGAAACAGCGTCGGCGTATTGGCATCGTGGTGGACGAATACGGTGACGTTCTGGGCATCGCCACACTGGAAGACATACTGGAAGAGATTGTCGGTGAATTCACTACCGACTTTGCCGCCTCCAGCAGCCAGGACATACTGCCGCAGGACGACGGCACCTTCATCGTTGACGGCACCACACCCATCCGCACCCTCAACCGCACACTTGGACTGACGTTGCCGCTGGATGGCCCAAAGACCCTCAACGGCATGATCACTGACCACCTGGAAGCCATTCCCGACAACAACCTGTGTCTGACCCCCCATGGACTGCGCGTGGAAACGCTGCAGATCAAGGACAACATGATCCGCGCGGCACGGATTCATCCACCAACCCGCCCACCAAACCAGTCGGAGATTCCGACTCAGGAATGAGCCCACCGGCGCTTCAATACACTTTCTGTGTAACACGTCTGAAAAATCGCGTAATATTTTGTTATTCTATTTCCTGCTTTGTACACTGGATTCAGGCCGTGACATTTCCAGCATCTGGATCGATCAGGGAGTGACCGGCAGTCACGCCATCCAATAATAAAAACAAAGTGAAACGGGGCCTGCTCGGCAAACCAAGGTTGAGGCAATCAGATGCAGGGAGTGAGCCATCATGAAGGAGCAGTCCGGTATTCACCCGGTGACCGGAGAGCCGTCGCGTCCGGATGAGGCGTCGTTGCCGGCTCAAATCGAGCGTGTCCGCGATACCGTCCAGCCCGGTCTATCAGACCTGCTTGCCGGCGCCCTCGACGCCATTGACGATTCGCTGTTTGAGCATGCCAACAACGCGCGCAGCAACAACGATCAGAATCGCTATTTCGAGACGATGCGCGAGGTGCGCATCAAGCGCAAAGGCATCGAAAACCGCTTTCAGCAGGGCTTGATCGATCTTTTCAACCACCCCCCCGGAAGCGATGCAGAGGCCCGGCAAAGCGCAATTCAGAGCGTTTCAGCCGAGTCTCTGTCCCTGGTTCAGAACGACGATCTGGAAGAAGAAGTAGCGCTCAACGCCATGGTCAACAAGGCTCGGGCGAACTTCCAGGGAACCCTGCTGCAACTCCAGACCCGTCTGACCCTGCTCTACCCAGAACAGGACGAGGAATATCCAGTCAACCCACTGTCTCCTGAGCATCTGTGCGCCGCATTCCGTGAAGCCTGCAACGACCTTGACATCCAGATCAGGGAGAGGCTGATTGTCCTGAAGCATTTTGACCGCTACGTCATGTCCAATCTTGGTGTACTGCTGGATGAGGCCAACCGAATCCTGATTCAGGCCGGCGTCATCCCGGACTTCCGCTATCACACCGAGAACCCGGATGTAGCGAGGAGTGAAGCCGCCGAACCCGAGAAAACCGATGCACGTGAAAGCGTATCCGACACAGAATTCTTCGAACGCATCCGCTCGCTGCTGGCCCTTAACCGGAGCCAAAGCGGTATTCCTGAGTCGAACCCGGCCAGCGGAGAAGAGGGCTACATCATCAGCAAAAAGGAATTGCATGAGATGCTGTCACGTATACCGAACCCCGAGGTGAGCCAGGATCTGACCGAAGGCTCACCGCGACCGGCAGACCTCAGAGGGCTTGTAGGCGAGTTGCTGGAACGCCAACCCAGCAGTGGCGCAGGGAAGCCGATGCTTCAGCAGAACGACCAGGATCTGATCGACCTGGTCTCCATGCTGTTCGAATTCATACTGGATGATCGCAACCTGTCAACACCCATCCAGTTGCTGATCAGCCGCCTTCAGATTCCGATTCTAAAGGTGGTCATCAATGATCGGTCGTTCTTCAACAAGCCCGCCCACCCGGCACGGAAACTTCTCAACGCCCTCGCCCGCGCCGGTATCGGCTGGAGTGACAGCAACGAGAAAAACCGTGACCGGCTGTATAACGAGATCCACCGAGTAGTACTGCGCATCCTTGAGGATTTCGATGGCGATATTAAGCTGTTCGAGTCCCTGTATCAGGAGTTTGAACAGTTTCTGGTTCGGGAGAACCGCAAGGCGGCACTGGTGGAACAGCGCACCCGGGAGTCCGAGCGGGGTCGGATCAAGTCGCGCAAAGCCCAGGAAACGGTAGACCAGCTGCTGCGCGAGAAGCTGGCCAACCGCCAGATCCCTGAGAACGTTCGCAACATCCTGGTCAACGGTTGGAGCCGGGTCATGTTTCTGGCCTATCTGCGCAATGACACCGAACACCGCTGGCAACAGTCGGTGCGCGCGGTAGACGATCTGCTCTGGTGCCTGCGCCCCCGCTCAGACTATAGCGACCGCGAGCAGTGGGTGCGGGTTGTTCCGGCCCTGATCAAGCAATTACGGGCCGGGCTTGAGGAGGTCTCCTTCAACTCATCCCGACTCGACCAGATGATGGTGGAGCTCAAACGTGAGCTTACCGAAGCCTTCAGACGCCAGACTCCGGTGGACGAGACGCCCTCGGACAGCGCCACAACGGAAGCAGAATCTGCCTCAACCGCCGTACAACGCCAGCAGTTGGTTGAGGATGAGGTCATGTCTGAGCATTACACGACCATTGAACAGATCAGTATTGGCGAGTGGGTGGAGTTCAATCTGGTCAATGGTACCTGTTTCCGGTGCAAACTCTCAGCTATCATTGAGGAGGCGGACTGCTTTGTGTTCGTCAACCGCATGGGCCTGAAAGTCGTGGAGAAAACACGCAAGGAGCTGGCCCATGAACTGCGCCGGGGCCGCCTCATCCTGCTCGAGCAGGGGGCGCTGATTGACCGTGCACTGGATGCCGTCATGGGAGGCCTGACCCGTAAAGCCAGCTGAGACCGCAACCGACCAGGGAGCCCATGCAAGAGCCCCAGAATACGACGGCTTACAGATTGGCGCTCGCTCTGTCGCTGGCGTTCTGTCTGCACATCATGTTCTTTCTGGTAATCGGTCAGTGGCCAGAAACCACCCAAAGAGATGAGCCCAGGGTGGTTGAGGTCCGTCTGACACAGCCCGGTACCGAGCAGCAGGCGGCGGAGTCCGTCGCGGCACCCCCGGGAACGGAAGAGGAGTCCAGGGAAACCGAGACTCCCGCTGAGGAGAGCAGCGCATCGCCGGCACAGGATCCTGTTGTTGCGACAGACGATGCCCCCGATTCAGCCCCGCAGGAGAGTGAGCAGAGCAAGGAGCCCCGCCCGGAGACCAGCGTGCCATCACCACCCAGCAGCGCCGGTACAGCCGCGAGTGAGTCGGTACGTCAGTTATTCGGCGGCGAGTCCGCTCCGGAAACCGAGGAAGAAGACGCACCCGTCGCCCACATCACTGAAGAAGAAGAGCCAGAGCTTTCCGATTACGAGTTGAAGCTCTGGGAGGCCATTGCGCAGGAGATCCGCTATCACGAGCAGTTCGCGGAACTGGAGGCAGTGCATCAGGTGACCCTGGGGCTGCGCCTGATGCCCAATGGCGCACTGGAGCGCACACGCATTGAGCAATCTTCAGGGCATGAAACTCTGGATGAAATCGCCCGCCAGGCGGCGATCTCGGCAAGCCCCTATCCGGAGCCTCCGAACGCCTCCCAGTGGTTCACCGTCAAGCTCAGATTCCTGCCTGATGGGCAGGGCTGAGCGTAACCGGCTCAGGCGCCGGATTCGCTGCCTTCCTGTTCCTGTGATGCACCTTTGACAACCTGTTCCAGCTCGCCACTTTCGTGCATTTCCAGAATGATGTCGCAACCACCGACCAGTTCGCCGTTGACGTAGAGCTGGGGGTAGGTCGGCCAGCTGGAGTATTCCTTCAGCGCTTCGCGCAGTTCATTGTTGTCCAGGATGTTGACGTAGGCAAAACGCTCACCGCAGGACATCAGTGCCTGCACCGTCTTGGCGGAAAACCCGCACTGCGGCGCCTGGGGCGTGCCCTTCATGTACAGAAGAATCGAGTTTTCATCCAGCTGCTGTTTAATGGTGTCGTTGATATCCATTGATCCTCCGATTGCGACATTAACGCATCATTCGATGGCTGATGGCGGCATTATACACATGCCCCCTAAACCTGACTATTGTACTGGGTCTTTCTGACCCCAGCCACCACCGCCTGGTGTCGCAATGCTGAGCCGATCTCCGGCCTCCACCGAGAGCGCGCTTTTGGCCTCGAGCTCACAGTCATTGAGGTGGTTTTCACCACAGGCGCCCTCTGCCCCACCCTCCAGGCCCCAGGGGCCACGGCGACGACGCTCCGTCAGAAGCGTCACCGTCGCTGGCGCCAGAAACTCATAGTCACGAATCACACCATCCCCACCAGTAAAGCGCCCCTGACCACCGGATCCGCGGCGGAGCGCATAACGCCGGATCCGAAGTGGATAATGCAGCTCAAGGCTCTCAACCGGCGTATTCAGCGTATTAGTCATGTGACTGTGGACGCCGCTCAACCCTGGGCCTGTGCTGTGAGCCCCCCCACCGCCGCCAATGGTTTCGTAATAGTCCCAGCCCCCTGCGCCCCCGCGACCGCCCATGGCGACATTATTCATGGTCCCCTGAGAGGCGGCGGGGATGGCCTGCGGCTGGACCTGGGCCAACAGCCCCAGGCAGACATCCACAATCCGGGAACTGGTTTCCACATTGCCGGCGGCCACCGCCGCGGGTGCCCGGGCGTTGACCAGGGACCCCTCCGGCGCGCTCAGAGACAGCACCGAAAAGGCACCGGCACAGTCCGGAACATGAGCCGGAAGCAGGCAGCGCAGCACGTAATAGGCAGCCGCTGCCGTGACACTCAAGGGACAGTTGATGTTGCCGGGCACCTGCTCCGCCGTGCCGGCAAAATCCAGATGCCAACAACCATCTTCGATGGTCAGGGTAGCGGCAATGACCACATCCGTCTGGCCCGCCCCATCGCAGTCCATGTAATCGCTGAACTGCCAGCGTCCATCCGGCATCTCTCCCAGCGACTTCCGCGCCAGACGCCTGGCGTAGTCATCCATGTGCGCCAGTTGCCGGGTAAAACCTTCGGCACCCGCGCGCTCGGCCAACGCCTCCAGACGCGTCACTCCCAGCTGTGCCGAGCTCACCTGAGCCTGAAAGTCACCCGGCAGCTCACCGCTGCCATTGTGCTCAATGGCTGCCAGTCGCGAGACCACTTGCGCCACGGGCTCACCCTGCGACCACAGCTTCACTGGCGCAATCACAACCCCCTCTTCCTCCGGGGTGGTCGAAAGCGGCATGGAACCTGGTGCGGAGGCGCCGATATTGGCGTGATGGGCCCGATTGGCCACAAAGGCCACCAGCCGTGACTCACAGAACACCGGTGCCACCAGAGTGACGTCGGGCAGATGGGTGCCCCCAAGAAAGGGGTCATTCAGCACGACCACATCCCCCGGATGCCAGTCAAAGCGACGCGTGATGCTGCCCATGGCATAGGCCATGCTGCCCAGGTGCACCGGAATGTGAGCGGCCTGGGCACACAGATGACCCTGGGCGTCGAACACGGCACAGGAGAAATCCAGACGATCCTTGATGTTCGGCGACAGCGCCGTCCGACGCAGAACCGCGCCCATATCGTCGCAGATGGCGGTCATGCGGCTGACAAACAGACTCAGACTGATGGCATCCATGATGGCCTCCTTACGGCCAGCTCAGCGTTGCTATGGGCGCAGTTTACCGCTAATATGGTTGTTTTGCAGAGGCAGCTTATTGGGCTGCCTTTTTTCGTTTCAGAGAGGATATGCCATGGCTGACCAGCCATTGCTGAACACGTACGGACGCCTGCCCATTGTCTTCGAACACGGACGCGGCATGTGGCTCTACGACACCGAGGGTCAGCGTTACCTCGACACTTTCACCGGGATCGCTGTATGCGGACTCGGACACAGCCACCCCAGAGTGGCCCGGGCCATCAGTCAGCAGGCAGAGCGTCTCACCCACTGCTCCAACCTATTCCACTGCAAGCTGCAGCACCAGCTGGCTCAGCGTCTGTGTGACCGCACCGGCATGGACGGTGCTTTCTTCGCCAATTCCGGGGCCGAGGTCAACGAAACAGCCATCAAACTGGCCCGCCAGTACGGCCACCAGCGCGGCATAAGCTCACCGGCGATTATCGTCATGGAAAGTGCCTTTCACGGGCGCACCATGGCCACGCTCACCGCCACCGGTAACCGGCGGGTTCAGGCCGGATTTGAGCCGCTTCTGGGTGGATTCACCCGAGCCCCCTTCAACGACCTGGAAGCGGTCAGAGCCATAGCCCGCGCCAACCCCAACGTCGTGGCGGTGATGCTGGAGCCGATTCAGGGCGAAGGCGGGTTGGCCATTGCCGATGAGCCCTACATGCAGGGTCTGCGCACCCTTTGTGATGAAAACAACTGGTTGCTGATGCTGGATGAGGTCCAGACCGGGAATGGCCGCACCGGCACCTATATGAATTACGAACACTACGGCATCGTGCCGGACGTGGTGACCACCGCAAAAGGCTTCGGTAACGGTTACCCCATCGGAGCCTGCCTGGCCCGTGGCGACGCGGCTGAAGTCTTCCAGCCCGGCAGTCACGGCTCCACATTCGGTGGCAACCCGCTGGGGTGCGCGGCGGCACTGGCAGTGCTCGACACCCTGGAGGAAGAACACCTCATCGAGCGGGCCCGGGTGCTGGGTGAGCGTCTGCTCGATCGGCTGCGCAGCCACTTGGACGGAGCGGAGTACATTGTCGACATCCGTGGCCGTGGCCTGATGATTGGTATTGAGATGAGCGCTCCCTGTCCGGAGCTGGTGCTGCTGGCCAAAATGCAGGGACTGCTGCTCAATATTGTCCGGGAACGGGTAATCCGGCTGCTGCCGCCACTGAACATGACTGACGAGGAAGCCGACTTCCTGGCGGACCAGATCATCCGCATCATCAAGCTCTACGCCGCGGATGACCGGGATCGTCCCCGTCAATAACCCTTAACCGCCTATATGAACCGCAACGGATGGAAACTGCCATGAGTGTCCGACATTTTCTGACTCTGCTGGATCTGAGCACGTCAGAGCTGACCCGACTTCTCGATCACGCCACCGTACTGCGCAAAGCCCACCGCGCCGGTGCAACCCAGGACAGCCTCCACAACCGGGTGCTGGCCATGGTGTTCGAGAAATCCTCCACCCGAACCCGGGTGTCCTTCGAGTCAGGCATGGCCCAGCTCGGCGGTTCTGCCATCTTTCTCTCGCCCCGTGACACCCAGCTCGGCCGGGGTGAGCCGGTTGAGGACAGCGCCCGGGTGATCTCACGTATGGTGGATGCGGTCATGATCCGCACCTTCCAGCACGAGACTCTGGAGCGTTTTGCCACCTTCTCGCAGACGCCGGTCATCAATGCCCTGACCGACGACTTCCACCCCTGTCAGTTGCTGGCGGACATGCAGACCTGGCGCGAGCACCGGGGTGACATCAAGGGCGCCAAGGTCGTCTGGGTGGGCGACGGCAACAATATGTGCAACTCCTACATCAACGCGGCACTGCAGCTGGACTTCCAGCTGACTGTGGCCTGCCCGGAAGGCTATGAGCCGAACCAGGGCCTGGTCGCCGCCAACCAGGACCGGGTGCAGATCGTGCGCGACCCGCACGAGGCGGTGCGCGACGCCGACCTGGTGGTTACTGATGTCTGGGCCTCCATGGGCCAGGAGGAAGAGCAACAGAAACGCATGCGGGATTTCGAGCGCTACCAGGTCAGCCCGGCGCTGATGGAAAAGGCCGATCGCGATGCCCTGTTCATGCACTGCCTGCCGGCACACCGGGGCGAGGAGATCTCCCACGACATGCTGGAGCACCCCAGCTCAGTGGTATGGGATGAGGCCGAGAACCGGCTGCATGCACAGAAAGCGCTGCTTGAAGCGCTGATTCTGGGCTTTGACCGAATCTGACCTCCAGGGGCCTGGTCAGCGGGTGCGGGTGACTTTCTCCACCGCATCCAGCCATCCCTGATAGGCCTGCTCGCGCACGGCCGGGACCATCTCCGGCGTGAAACGCCGCTCCACATGCCACTGGCTGCGGATGCGATCCAGCCCATCAAAGACGCCGGTCTGAAGGCCGGCCAGATAGGCGGCCCCAAGCGCGGTGGTCTCGGTGATTTCCGGGCGGTCCACCTCCACGTTGAGAATGTCCGCCAGAAACTGCATCAACCAGTCATTGACCACCATACCGCCGTCCACCCGCAGCTCTTTCAGTGGAGCGCCATCATTCTGTATGGCCCGGACCAGATCCTTGGTCTGATAGCACACCGACTGCAGACCCGCCGTAACAATATCGGCGATGCCCGCATCCCGGGTCAGCCCGAGAATGGCACCCCGTGCATGGGGATCCCAGTAAGGCGCCCCCAGGCCGGTAAAGGCAGGCACCAGATAGACGGAATTCTGCGCCCCTACCGACCGGGCCAGTGCCTCTGACTCCCCGGCACTGCTGATCAGTCCAAGCCCGTCACGCAGCCACTGAATGGCCGCCCCGGCCACAAAGATACTGCCCTCCATGGCATAGTAGGTTCGCCCATCCAGGCGGTAACCGACCGTGGTAAGAAGCCGATTTTCTGAGCGCACCGCCTCCTCGCCGGTGTTGAGCATCAAAAAACAACCGGTGCCATAGGTACTCTTGGCCATGCCCCGCTCAAAGCAGGCCTGCCCGAAGAGCGCAGCCTGCTGATCGCCGGCCACACCGCCAATACGGACCTCAGTGCCCAGCCATTCGGCACAGGTCAGACCGTAATCGGCCGCGCTGTCTCGCACCTCTGGCAACAAAGCCTCGGGGATATTGAACAGTTTCAGCAGTTTCGCGTCCCAGCGCTGTTCATGGATATTGAAAAGCGCGGTGCGCGAGGCATTGGTGGCATCCGTGGCGTGAACAGCCCCACCGGTCAGGCGCCATAACAGCCAGGTATCCACGGTGCCAAAGGCCAGATCCCCGCGCTCCGCACGGGCTCTGACGTCCTCCACATTATCGAGAATCCAGGCCAGCTTGGTGGCCGAGAAATAGGGATCCATCAACAAGCCGGTCCGCTCCACCAGCGTTGTCTCATGCCCCTTGCGGCGAAGCTGGTCACACAGAGGGGAGGTGCGCCGGTCCTGCCAGACGATGGCCTGATAGACAGGCTCACCGGTCGTTCGGTCCCAGACCAGGGTGGTCTCGCGCTGATTGGTAATACCGATCCCCGCCAGCTGGGACGCATCAAGCCCGGCCTCTTTGAGCACATCCCGGCATACCTGCAGAGAAGAGGACCAGATTTCTTCCGGGTCGTGCTCAATCCAGCCGTCGTGAGGATAGAACTGACGGAATTCCTGCTGGGCAACGGCCCGGGGGCGCCCATCAGCGTCAAAGACAATGGCGCGTGAACTGGTCGTGCCCTGATCAATGGCCAACAGATAAGTGCTCATGTGTGCTCCTCCGACTCACTGCCGTGTGTGTCATCGCTGCGCTCCGGGGCGTTCCGGACCTGCTGGCGGGGCCAGACCAGCGTGAAACATGCGCCTCCCAACGCCTCACTATGACCGACGAAGGCCTGTCCGCCATGCCAGTACAGAATACGCCGGACGATGGACAGGCCCAGCCCGTAGCCACCGGACTTGCGTGTGCGGCTGTCATCCAGCCGCGCAAAGGCCGTGAAGACCTTTTCCCAGTCCTCCTCCGGGACGCCATCGCCATCGTCCTGAACATCGATTCGACAGGTCTGGTCGTCAAACTGACAGGCGACCAGCACCCGCTCACGTGCATGGCGGGTGGCATTGCCCACCAGGTTCTGCACGGCGCGATGCAGATAGCGTGGCTCCACCTCAGCCCAGGGTGCCTCGCGAGCACTGTCGGGAATGTCCGCCTCGATGGCCAGATCCGGGCGCATACCCTGCTGCTCCTCAATGACCTGCTCGACCGTATCCACCACATTGACCCGTTCGACGGCCAGAATCGGCCCGCCCTGTTCGAGTCTCGCATAGGTCAGAATCTCGTCAATGAGTTCATCCAACTCCTGGATGTCCCGGTCAATGGCCGAGAGCTGCGAGCGCAGCATCTCCGGATCATCGCAGTCCTCAATCATCTGCACCCCGAAACGGATGCGTGCCACCGGAGTACGCAGCTCATGGGAGACGCCATGAATCATTTCCCGCTGCACAGTCACCAGGCGCTGAATATGGTCCGCCATGCGATTGAAGGCATCCCCCAGCCGCCCGGCGATGGAAAGCTCATTGCCCGGCACCCGCGCCTCAAGCTCGCCCCGAGCAATGCGGGTAACGCCACCCTCAATGGAGCGAAGCTGCTGGTGCAGAGTGGACAGCAGGAAATAGACGGTGACCGTCAGCCCGGTAGCCACACCCAGTCCCACCAGAAAAATCATGGGCCAGGCCCAGAAGCGGAAAGGTGCGGAGTGGCGGATTTCGATCAGCTGCCCATCATCGACCCGGGCATAGGTACGCGCGGCCCGCCGGCTTTCCGGCTGGTGATAGGCCTGACCCTGCTCCAGCACGCGCCCCAACACTCGCGCGTGCGGAATCTGGTCCGCATCAGTGAGCGGCTCAGCCATCAGGCCCAGCCGCGAACTCAGACCCAGCAGTTGCTGCTCACCCGGATCCCCTCCGCGACGCCGGATCTCGTCAATCAGCACAAACGCAGACAGCTCAGCCACACCGCGATAGAAGTCCTCCAGGCGCAGCTCCAGCACCCGCTCTTCCTGCTGCATCAGGTAGTAGAGATAGACCGCATCACCGCGCCGGTCGGCCAGAACCTGACCATATTCAAGGCGCTCTGCAGCCACTTCATTGAGGGTAACGGCGTCCATGGGCAGCACGCGAAGGCGGGAGCTGTGGTCCATGCGAGCCAGAGCATGTGCACTGTCGGGGTTATCCGCCAACCAGGCCATCAAGGGTTCAGGATGGCGTTCCAGAAAGGCCTGCTCCCGCACCGCATTGAGCCCCAGGACCAGGGCTCCTCCAATGAGCGTGACGCTCACTGCGACCAGTGCCAGCAGCGCATAAACCCGAACGTAATAAGCGGTGAGCGACATGAACACACCTGGTCGTGACGATCGACGCCGGGTCAGATATCCCTGACGAACAGATACCCTTTGCTGCGTACCGTTTTGATGCGCCGTGGATGAACCGGGTCGTCACCGATCTTGGGCCGGATTCGCGACACCCGAACGTCAATGGAGCGATCCTGCCCGTCGTATTCAATCCCACGCAGTGAGGTGAAGATCTCCTCCCGGCTGAGCACGCGACCGGCATTGCTGGCCAGCAGCCACAGCAGATCGAATTCGGCACTGGTCAGGTCGATGCTGTCATTGTCCAGCCAGGCCTCACGCATCCCCCGGTCAACGACCAGATTGTTGAAGACCAGTCGCGGGGTGTCCGATTCCGCTGGGGCTTCCTCGGCAGCCGGCCCACCGTTTTCGTTGATGCGGCGCAGCAGCGCCCGGATACGCGCCAGCAGCACCCGCGGGCGCACCGGCTTGGACATGTAGTCATCGGCCCCCATCTCCAGACCCAGCACCTGATCAAGATCATCCGTGCGTGCGGTCAGCATCAGTATGGGGCCATTGTAGAAGGGACGGACACGGCGGCAGATAGCCAGCCCATCCTCCCCGGGAAGCATCAGATCCAGAACTACAAGATCCGGCACTTCATTGCGGATCCGTTCGACGGCTTCGCCCCCATTGGTCTCCAGGGAAACCACCAGGCCGTTTTTTTCCAGAAAGTCCTTGGTCAGCTCCGCCAGCCGTTCATCATCCTCTACAATCAGAACACGGGATGCTTCGTTATTCTGTTCCACGCCGTCCATCCATTCGTTTTTATTCGCGACTGTGTAACACAAGTATACACACTGTCAGGGAATTTACATGCTACGGGCGTTCAATGCCAGCACAGGGCCTCAGGACAGCGGCTGGCCCTGATTGATCTCATCCTCGGTCGCATCCCGGGCCTCCAGAATCTCCAGGTCAAAGTAGAGTGTAAAACCCGCCAGCGGGTGATTGGCATCAATCAGCACCTGGTCCCCCTCAAAACCGACAACCTGAACAATCTGCGCGTTGTCTCCGGAATTGGTCTGGAACTTCATGCCCTCCTTCAGATCCTCCACGCCCTGGAACATGCTGCGCGGCATGGTGCGGATCAGATCCTTCTGATGCTCTCCATAGGCCATTTCCGGCGGAATGGTCACCTCCAGACAGTCACCTTCAGAGCGCCCCTCCAGGGCTTTTTCAATCCCTTCAATCATCTGCCCGGCACCACTGACAAAATGCAGGGGCTGGCCGCCGGCGGAGCTGTCCACCACATCACCGGCTTTGTTCTTCAGCTGATACGCAACCTTATAGACTCTCTGTGTCGTCAAAATTCGCCTCGGTCAGTTGTTGGTCTGCAGAGCGGCAAGCAACACCCGCCGCTCCAGTTTGTCCTTGAATTGTTCCGGCTTCTCAAGCCCCATCCGCTCCAGCAGACGCTGCTGCTCCGCACTGGGCTCAGACACCCGCAGCGCATCCAGCAGCAGCTGGATACGGCCTTTGGTGCTGCCTGATTTTGCCTTCAGCGTCTTAAGCACCCGCCCGAGTTTCAGCTCGTCATCGGTGAAATCACACCCGAATGGGAACCGTGGGAAAAGCTCGTAGCGGTTCTGGAAATCCCCAACGAGTCCCGCAATGCGTTGCGGCGTATTCTGCCGGAAAGCAGCAGGCACTTCCCAGTCCGCCTCAATCTTGCCCGCCTTCTTGGCCTGCTTGAGCAGCTCCGGCTGAAAACGCGAGTCAGCAATCTGGATCATCTGCTTGCAGACTTCACTGTCCGGTTTTCCCCGCAAGTCAGCAATGCCGTATTCAGTCACCACAAAATCACGAAGGTGACGCGGTATGGTGCAGTGACCGTAACCGAACACAATGTTCGAGACCGGTCTTCCGCCCTCACTGCGCACCGCGCGCAGTGTGAGGATCGAATGGGCTTCAGGCAACTCATGGGCCATGGCCACAAAGTTGTACTGCCCGCCTACGCCGCTGAGAACACGCCCATCCTCAAGCCCATCCGAAACAACGGCACCATTGATGGTGGCGATGATGGCCGAATTGATGAAACGGGCATTGCGCCTCTGGGCTCGCTTGAGTGACTGGCGACCGAAGTCATGGTCGTACAGGTGATTGATGAAATTCACACTGGTCATGGAAATGCGACGCCGCTGCGATTCATCAAGCTCACGCAAGCCTTTGTAGAATGACTCAGGGCCAACAAAAAAGCCGCCATGCATCACCACACCGCCTTCGAGCTTCTGCCCCAGGGCATGCTCGGCCAGCTGTTCACGGGCACTGTCCTGACGCAGATCCGGGGTGATCGAGTGCTCACCCACCAGAAGCTGCCCGCCCTTGATCTCACACTCAGGACGGAGAATGCCGAAACGCCGCAGCCACTCCACATCACGGGCGCGCAGCGGTGAGCGGATCACCCCCTCCTCGAAAAGCTGATCCAGTGTGTCCAGGCTGACCTCGTGACTGATCACGCCTGCGTCCAGAAGCCGCTGCAGGGACTCATCCTCAAACACCGCACGGCTGAGCACCCCCTCATGGAACAGATGGAGAAAACCATCCACCATCATTTCACTACAGCCATAAAGGCCATTGGGCAGCGGATCGGTGCCCCCGACCCGGCTCACTGAAGGGAAGTGGCGCTCCAGGCCAATCTGATCGGCCAGCTCGCGATAGCGATCATTGTCGTGATGACGCATCAGGGTGCTGTACACCACCGCATCCCCGAGCGATCCAATGCCAACCTGCAGTGTCCCCGCATCCCGGATCAGGGTGCTGGCGTAGAAGCCAATCATGTGATCTTCCGCCGTAACAGGCATCTTGGGTGCGGAAAACAGCGGGTGATTCCACTCATCACCTTCCAGAATCACATCAAACTCATCCACACTGACTTCGGCATGGTGCCCCATCCAGGGCAACTCGTCGTTCACCTCCGCAACTATCGCGACCGGATCACCAGCGCGATCCTTCTCATGCAGCATTGGCAGAAGATCCAGCGTCAGATCCGGGTTACAGCTGAGACTGACCGAAGGCGCTCCCTTCGGATGAGGTGCAACCATCTGCCCAACCACGTTGATTCCCTGATCCATGAGGTCGCGCGCTGCATGGGTGTAATTGGTGCAGATGTAATTCTGCTGCTGCATGGGGGAGTGAAGCCAGCTTCCCGCCTTGAAGAAGAATTCATGGATTTCCACGTTTTCCGGCAGCTTGCCCTTGCGCAGATCAAGCACATACTCAAGATCCGGCACCCCCTCAAACACCCGATCGGCAAATGGCCCCAGAAAGTTCGCTTCAAGCCCGGGTGACCCCAGGGGCTTTTCCAGCGACAGGGCCGTAAAAATACTCAGGTGGATGGACGAATCCTCACAGGCGCGCCGATACAGTGCATTCACAAAGTTGACCGGTTTGCCCAATCCCAGGGGCAGCCCCAGCCGGACATCCCTGCCAACGCGCTCAATCACCGCATCAACACAGCGCTCCACACTGCGATAGCTCTGGTGCTCCCTTGTCTCTGTCATGGCGCTTTCCTTCTCGTTGTGCCTTCAGTCCATCTCCCCGACCAGCCCAAATCAGGGGCAGGGATAGGTGTAACGCTGGTGCAGCGATTCAATACGCTCCAGCAATGGATCCGAGAGCGTGACGCGCGCACTCTCAATGTTTTCTGCCAGCTGAGCCATGCCTGTGGCACCAATGATGTTGCTGGTCACAAAAAACCGCGAATTCACATAGGCCAGTGCCATCTGCGCCGGAGACAATCCATACTCACGTGCCAGATCCGCATAGGCTGCCGTGGCCTCCCTGGCCAGCTCCGCCGTATAGCGGCTGAACCGCGGATACAGCGACAGCCGCGCGCCCTCAGGCTGCGCGCCGCCCAGGTATTTGCCGGTCAGTGCGCCGAAAGCCAGCGGTGAATAGGCCAGAAGCCCACAGTCTTCGCGGTATGACACCTCGGCCAGACCGGTCTCATAGGAGCGGTTAAGCAGGTTGTAGGGGTTCTGGATGCTGGCCGGACGGCACCAGCCATTACGCTCGGCACAGCGCAGGTACTCCATGGCGCCCCAGGGCGTTTCATTGGACAGGCCTATGTGGCGTACCTTGCCGGCTGTCACCAGTTCATTGAGTGCCCCCAGCGTTTCCTCGATGGCCACGGCATCGCTGTCATCACCGGGTTCAAAACCCAGCTTACCGAAAAAGTTGGCCTTCCGTTCCGGCCAGTGCACCTGGTACAGGTCGATGTAATCGGTCTGCAGTCTTTTCAGGCTGTCATGAACCGCCTGATGGATCTGTTCGCGGGTCAGCCGGGGTCCACCCCGGATGTAGTCCATGTCGCTGCGACCAGTGACCTTGGTGGCAATCACCAGATCCTCCCGCCTGCCACGGGCTTGCAGCCAGTTACCCAGGTAGGTTTCGGTCAGGCCCTGGGTTTCGGCTTTTGGCGGAACCGGGTACATCTCGGCGGCATCAATGAAGTTGATGCCCTGATCCATGGCGTAATCCAGCTGCTCAAAGGCTTCTGCCTCCGAGTTCTGTTCACCCCAGGTCATGGTCCCCAGGCAGATCAGGCTGACATCAATTCCGGTGCGCCCCAGTTGCCGTTTGTCCATTGCGTTGCCTCCTGAGCGGTGTTCTGAGTCAAGGAACACCGCAGCATAGCCTAATCAGCGCCACCCAGTCAGCGGCCGTCCGCTGATGGTCACAGGATGCGGTTTTTTACATAGCGACCCGGCGCATCCTCGACAATATCCAGCTCACCGTCGCCGGGGTGGCGCGCTGGAACCTCCTCGCCAGCGAACTCACTGACCCAGTTCTGCCAGTGCGGCCACCAGGAACCAGGATGGTGCGAGGCCTGCTCAAACCATTCGTCAGGACTGTCTGCCGCCTGGTCGTTCATGTAGTAGCCGTACTTATTGGATGCCGGTGGATTGATAATGCCCGCGATATGACCGGATTGGGCAAGAAGGAACTGCTTGCGGCCGCTGAAAAGCTGATACCCCTGAAAAGTACTCTTCCACGGCGAGATATGATCCTGCTGCGTGGAGACAAACATCGCCGGCGTATCCACCTCGGCCAGATTGATGGGGGTACCGGCAATCTCAAGGGCGTTGGACTCCCTGAGCCGATTGTTCATGTACATTTCCCGCAGATAGAACCGGTACATGGCGGCGGGCAGATTGGTGGAGTCCGAATTCCAATAGAGCAGATCGAAAGCATACGGGTCCTCGCCCTTGAGGTAGTTATTAACGAAGAAGGACCAGACCAGGTTGTTCTCCTTGAGCGTGGAGAAGCTGAATGCCACCAGACGCCCGTCGTAATAGCCAAGACGCTCAATGTAGGACTCGATCGCCCGGACGACATTCTCATTCAGGTAGAGCCCGATCTCGCCTGGGTCGCAGAAATCCAGAAGCGTGGCCAGGAAGGCGGCGCAGCGGATCCGGTCTGATCCTCCGGCTTTTTTCAGATGCGCCAGCGTGGTGGACAGCAGCGTCCCCCCCACACAGTAGCCGATGGCGTTCATCTCACGCTCACCCGTGGCTTTCTCCACCTGGTCCATGGCCTCAAGCACGCCTTCCGTCACGTAATCGCTGAAGGTGGTATCCGCGTATGAGGCGTCCGGGTTTACCCAGGACATCATGAAGACGGTATGCCCCTGATCCACCAACCACTTCATCATGGAGTTTTTCTCCGTCAGATCCATGATGTAGTACTTGTTGATAAACGGCGGCACGATCAGCAGCGGTCGCTGGTTAACGGTGGCGGTGGTCGGCTGGTACTGTATAAGCTGGAAAAGGCGATTTTCATACACCACCTTGCCCGGCGTCACCGCCACATTTTCACCAACCTGGAAGGCCCCGGTGTCAGTCATTGAGATATTGAGTATGTGACGCGAACGCCCCAGATCTTTCAGGAAGTTTTCCAGACCGCGCACCAGGCTCAGCCCCCGCGTTTCCCGAAGACGCCGCAGGGCCTCTGGGTTGGTCAGAAAAAAATTGGTCGGTGCCAGCGCGTTTACACCCTGTCGGGCAATGAAGCGCAGTTGTCGGTGGTTGTGGTCACTCAGGCCCTCCACGTCATCAACCATCTGATGCAGATAATGCGCATTGAGCAGATAGCTCTGGCGAATGGCATAAAACAGCGTTCTGCGCTGCCATGCCTCATCATCAAATCGGTGGTCGCTGGGGTCCGGCTCGATAACAGGGTCAATCTCACGACCGATGGCCTTACCCACAATATTGCGGCCCAGTTTCCAGTAGCCCTGCGCCAGTTCAGCACTGTCATGCAGAATCTTATGAGGGTTCAGAGTCGCATCACGCCAGGCGTCCACAAGGCTGCTGGAGACATCCAGCAGGAAGGACGAATCGCTGCTCGGCGCGGTCCGCGGATCAAGATGGCGTTTTGTCGTGTCCGCGGTCAGCTTGGCCAGACCACGGAGGTGCCGCACGTAGTCGCGTGGTAGACGCGTCAGTGATTTCATGGAAGACAGACCTTAATAGCGCTGGCCGAGAACACGGCCGTATCCTGGATGGTAAACGAGCGCACCACAGACAGGTGGTGCGCCCTCTGCTTCAGCTGGCAGCCTTGCTGCCGGAACCGGAAGACTTTGTCTGATTCTTGGTACTGGTTTTCTTTGCCGGTGTCGCGGCGTCGGAGTCCTGCGCAGCCGGCTCGTCGTTGACAGCGGTTGCACTCTGGAACACTTCACTCGCTTCCTGGCGAAACTCCTCGGCCATGCGCTGCATTTCCTGCAGATCGTCATTGGCCTTTTCCATGATGCTGCTGAATGTCTCCGCCTGATTGCTGAGGTATTTCTGCAGATCCTCATAGTCACGGATCTGGGTGGCCTGGCGGGCCTGATCGCTGGCCATACTCATGTAGTCCTTCAGACTGGCCATCTGCATTTCACCCACACGCCCCACCGTGTCCATGAGCAGCTTGTTGAAACGGGTTACCGGTTCCGTGCCTTTCTTTAACGTATCCGTGAACATGACAGTTCTCCTTTGCGAAGCTGAATCGACGCACCTGAGGTGCGTCTCCTTTTTTTTACTCCCTGACCTGCCCGAAAGTGCATTCAGCCCAGGGTGTACTACACAGATGGTTCCGTTATCGGGAAACTTCAATACATGTGCATACCGCCGTTGATGGAAAAGTCCGCCCCAGTTATGAACCCGGAGCCTTCATCCGCCAGGAACGCCACCATACGGGCAATCTCTTCCGGCTCACCAAGCCGGCCCACCGGAATCTGGGCAATGATCTTCTCCCGAACCTCTTCCGGCACGGCCATGACCATATCCGTTGCCGTATAGCCCGGAGACACCGTGTTCACGGTAATCCCCTTGCGTGCCACCTCCTGAGCCAATGCCTTGGTAAACCCGTGTATCCCGGCCTTGGCTGCGGAGTAATTCACCTGCCCGAACTGACCTTTCTGGCCATTAACGGAAGAAATGTTGACGATACGTCCGCCACCAGACTCCAGCATACTTTCCAGAAACCCGTGGGTGACATTGAACACACCATCGAGGTTGGTATGGATCACCTCACTCCACTGCTCTTGGCTCATCTTTTTCATGGTGGCGTCCCGAGTGACGCCTGCGTTATTGACCAGCACATCCAACCGGCCATAACGCTCAAGTACCTCCTTTGCGCCTTTCTGGCAGGACTCGGCGTCTGCAACATTCATGCAGACAAGATCCATCTCAAGCCCCTCCTCTGCCAGCTGCTTCTGCCACTCCCGCGCAATCGCCTCACGCTCCGGCGCCCGGTAGGTGGAGATAACACGACAGCCTTCGCCCGCCAATTCACGGCAAATGGCCGTCCCGATTCCTCCAATGCCACCGGTAACCAGTGCCACCCGTGCCTGACCCCCTTGGTACATAATGATGCTCCTTCTGCCTCTCCTTAACGTCCCCATCACTCGTTGACTGGAACACTTATAATGTCACATTAAATCATCGGCAGATAAAGTGTTTTTTGATATGGATCAAATCACTTAAAACAGATGTAAAAAGGGCGCACGATTTGCTGGCTCAAAAGGCCAGTCAGAGATCTTCAAACAACGACAGCTGGCGGAGAGTGGCGGGATCAATTTCGGCAAACCGTACCCCAAGCCCAATCAGGCGCACGGCTCGTGGCTGGTCACCATAAAGATGCTCAAGCAGGGGCTGGAAATCCCCGGCCAGGGGCAGGCTCTGGTCCTGTCGCCCTGATTCGCGGGTATGGGTGCTGAAGTCAGAGAAGCGAAGCTTCACAAACAGTTTGGCAATGGGCGCGCGGTCGCTTCCGCCCTGGCCCTTGCGCTCCAGACGCCGGTGCAGATCCTCAACCAGCCCATTCAGGGCACGGCGGCACTGGGCAAGCGATTCCAGATCCTGGCTGTAGGTATTTTCCACGCTCACGGACTTTCGGACCCGGCTGACCACCACACGGCGCTCGTCCCGTCCATGGGCCATTTCCAGCAGCCGCGCTCCATAACGCCCGAAGCGCTCACGCAGCGCCAGTTCCGACCACTGACGCAGGTCACTACAGGTCTCAATGCCCAAAGCGTGGAGCTTTTCCGCGGTTTTCGCACCGACGCCAAAGAGCTTCCCGACCGGCAGATCCCGGACAAACCCATCCACCTGCTCCGGAGTGACCACATGAAGACCATCAGGCTTTTCCCAATCACTGGCGATCTTGGCCAGAAACTTGTTCGGTGCCACCCCGGCGGAGATGGTAATGCCCACTTCTTCGGCCACCCGTCGGCGGATCTCCCGGGCGATCAGGGTCGCACTGCCCTGGCAGTCGTCGCAGTCGGTTACATCCAGGTAAGCCTCATCCAGTGACAGAGGCTCCACCAGCGGCGTATATTCCCTGAATATATCCATCACCTGACGGGAGACGGCCCGGTAACGCGGCATGTCCGTGGGCAACAGCTCCAGATTGGGGCACAATCTCAATGCCTCGCTCACCGGCATGGCCGAATGCACGCCGAAAGCGCGTGCTTCGTAGCTGCAGGTGGCCACAACCCCGCGTCCCCGGGTGCCACCAATGGCAATCGGCCGGCCGGCCAGCTCCGGCTTGTCACGAATTTCAACGGCGGCGTAGAAACAATCCGCGTCACAGTGGATAATCTTGCGGGTCAAGACTGTCTCGCAATTTTCAGGGGCTGTATGCAAATACAGCCTTGTATCTTAGGGCAACACAAAGAGAATGTCAGTGTCCGCCGATTCCAGGAACAAAGACAACGGATTAAGGAAGCCTTCATGACCGACTCCGCCGCCGTGGCCGGAACCAGCGAAGCCTGCTTTGAGTTCAAGGGCGCCATGCTCACCCTCACCGTACTGGAGTTGCGGTATTTTGATATGGAGGCCTTTGAAGCCACCCTGCGCGAAAAAATCCGCCAGGCCCCGGGCTTTTTCCGGGATCTGCCCCTGGTCATTGGCCTTGACCGCTTTGAGGGCAACCCGGCAGATCTGGATTTTTTCCAGCTTATCGGGAGCTGCCGCACCCACTCAATACAGGTACTGGGTGTAAAGGGTGGCGGTGAGGACATTCGCCGCCTGGCCCGCAACGCCTCACTGGCCTGGCTGCCTCCGGAAAGCGCCCGGCGCAGCCGCAGCGAAGCCCCGCAGAAAGGAGCCGCCCCAGACAGCGGCGCTGAAACCGCAGAAAGCACCATTGAACCGGCTGAAGCGCGCTCCGGGCGATTGGTCACACTGCCGGTACGCTCCGGTCAACAGGTCTATGCCCCGGAGGGTGATCTCATTATCATGGCACCAGTCAGTGCGGGTGCCGAAGTACTGGCAGCTGGCCACGTGCACATCTACGGGCCACTGCGCGGACGCGCCCTGGCCGGTGTCCACGGCGACACCAGCGCCAGCATTTTCTGCCAGTCACTGGAAGCAGAGCTTGTGTCCGTCGCCGGGCACTATAAAATCTCGGAAGATCTGCAGAACAACTGCTGGCGGGAACCAGCACAGGTGGCACTCAGGGACGAGGTACTGACCGTGGCCCCTCTCGGGCGCGGTTGATACCCGTAAACGACGACGAACGCTACACCACAGGCAAACAGGATGACGACCTTGGCAAGAATCATTGTTGTGACATCAGGAAAAGGAGGGGTGGGCAAAACCACCACCAGCGCCTCCATCAGCACCGGTCTGGCCCTGCGCGGCTACAAAACGGCAGTGATCGACTTTGACGTGGGGTTGCGCAACCTCGATCTGATCATGAATTGCGAACGTCGTGTGGTTTACGATTTTGTAAATGTCATTCAGGGCGAAGCGACCCTCAATCAAGCCTTGATCCGGGACAAGCGGGCGGAAAACCTTTTTATCCTCCCGGCGTCCCAGACGCGCGACAAGGAAGCGCTCACCCACGAAGGGGTTGAGAAGGTCCTCAACGAACTCAGCGAAACCTTTGACTATCTGGTGTGCGACTCACCCGCCGGCATTGAGCATGGGGCATTGATGTCGCTCTATTTTGCCGATGAAGCCATTGTCGTCACCAATCCGGAAGTCTCTTCCGTGCGCGACTCCGACCGGATTCTGGGCATTCTCCAGAGCAAGTCCCGTCGCGCCGAGGAAGGCAAGGAGCCGGTCAAGGAACACCTGCTGCTGACCCGTTACAACAGTGAGCGGGTGGAGCGCGGCGAGATGCTGTCCATCGAGGATATCAACGACATTCTCAGCATCCCGCTGCTGGGCGTGATCCCCGAGTCCCAGGCCGTGCTCAACGCCTCCAACCAGGGGTCACCGGTCATCCTGGACACCGAGACAGAGGCCGGACAGGCCTATGAGGACGCCGTCGCACGCCTGCTCGGTGAAGAACGTGAACTGCGTTTTCTGGATTCGCAGAGAAAAGGATTTCTGAAGCGGATGTTCGGGGGTTAAGCGCCATGAGTTTCTTTGACTATTTCAAGAGCAAGAAGAAAAACTCGGCATCCATTGCCAAGGAACGCCTGCAGATCATTGTCGCGCATGAACGCAATACCCGCGATCAGCCCGACTACCTGCCCCAGCTCCAGCAGGAGTTGCTTGAGGTGATTCGCAAATACGTTGCCATTGAGGATGATCAGGTTCAGGTCCAGCTCGACAAGAATGACAGCTGCTCTGTGCTTGAGCTCAACGTTACGCTTCCGGAACAGCAGTAAGCTGGATGACTGACTCAGATGCCATTATGGCTATGACTTATCGTTTCCCGGAATACGGCCATGCTAGACTGCATGGCTGATTTACGGGGAAACCATCGCAAACAGGCGCACAAGGCACGTCATGCAGAGTTGTTTTTCAAGAGCCTTTATTGGCCTGATCTTCCTGCTTTTCCTGACCCCACTCTCACAGGGCGGCGTTCCCACGGACGACAGTGACTGGGAACTACGCGAGGAAACCGATGGCATCCGGGTCTATACCCTTCCAGTGGAAAATTCCAGAATTCGCGCGTTCAAAGCCGAGACGGTGCTTGACGGCTCCCTGGAGCGCGTTATGGCGATCATGTCCGAACCCGGCTCCTGCGTGGAGTGGGTACACCAGTGCGCTGAGTCCTATGGCCTGCCCGACGGGGAGTTCAACGAGCGTTACGCCTACTCTGTCAACGCCATGCCCTGGCCAGTCAGTGACCGCGACTATGTGCTGCGCATTGAGACTGAATCCGAAGCAGACGGTGACCGGGTCATCATGAACATGGAAGCCGTAGAGGGTAAAAAATCGGAAAAGAATGGGTACGTTCGGGTAAATACATCCTACACCATCTATGAGTTTGAGCGGACAGAGGATGACCAAACACGGATGACGTGGTATCAGCACGCTGAGCCCGGAGGCTCTATTCCGAACTGGCTGGTCAACCGGCTGCTGACGGATCTTCCCGTCAAATCCCTGGAAAAACTCAACGAACTGCTCCGGCAGGAAAGCTATCAGGACCATGAACTGGTATTCGATGACGATGGCCAGATCATGGACGTCATACCGCCTGACCCCGATGACGACCCGGCGTCCGTCGAAGCCAGGGAAGCGGGAAAGGAATAGCAGGAGTGATTCGCCCATGAGCGTGGTTGCCCGCGACATCATGACGCCCAGCGTCAAGGCCGTAGCCCAGAACTGGACCATGCAGCAGCTTGCCCGTTTTCTGACGGACAACGAAATCACCGGCAGCCCCGTCTGCGATGAACAGGACCGGATCATCGGCATTGTCACACTCAAGGACATTGCCGAGTTCAGCTGGAACCAGACTGACTCCGGCACGGAACAGCAGCTCACAGAGGAGGAGCGCCGCGAGGCCAGGCGTCTGCGCCAGCTCTTCATGGAAGGCCTGAGCCAGATGCCGGTGGAAGTGCGCGACATCATGACGCCCATCGTTATGTCCGTAGACGAGCAGACCCGCGTTCAGGACATCGCCGACACCATGATGGATGAGCACCTGCACCGCATCTTTGTTACCCGCGAGGGCAGCATCACTGGCATCATCACCACCTACGACATGCTCAAACTGGTGGCACAACCGGATCTGACCCGGCGCTGCCTGGAGTGATGACACCCTGATTCCGCACGCGTCGGGCTAGCCAGTCATACTCCCTCACCTGCTACACTGTCAGCCATACCCGGTTACCAATACGCCCCGACAGAGGTACCCCTGAGCCATGGCGCAAGACAAGACGCCCCAGAGGAAGATGTACGTCCTGGACACCAATGTTCTGATTCACGATCCAAGTGCAGTGCTCAACTTTGAGGAGCACGACGTCGTCATCCCGATGACGGTGCTGGAAGAGCTCGACGCGCTGAAAAATGGCAAACAGGCCGTGGCTGCGGACTGCCGCCAGGCCATTCGAACCATTGACCGAATCCTGGGCCCGGCTGATCCCAGCACCATAGAAACCGGCGTGCCCATCCAGCGTGGTGAAAAGTCAGAGCCCCTGGGGTCACTGGCCATTGTGCTGTCGGAAAGCAAGGCAACCCATTTCCAGCTTCCGGACCACCTCAATGACAACCGCATCATCAACATGCTCGCCGATCTGCAGACGCGCCATCCGGAGCGCGCCATCATTCTGGTCAGCAAGGACATCAACATGCGCCTCAAGGCGCGCGGCTTTGGTGTTCAGGCAGAGGATTACCACACGGACCAACTCGTGGACGACGTGCGCTACCTGCCCACCGGCTACCATGAGTTTGAAGGCTCGTTCTGGGACGGTATTGAAAAAGTGGAAACCATTCAGCGGTCGGGCATCACCGAGCATCTGATTCCACGCACGGAAGCGCTTGAGGATTACAATATCAACGAGTTCCTGCTGGACAAACAGGGCTTTGTGGGCCGTATCAGCGAAGTGGAAGAGGAACGGCTGGTGGTGGAAGACCTCCACCGGGATGACCTGATGATGCAGGAAGTCTGGGGTCTGAACCCCAGAGACATTTACCAGGCATTGGCACTGAATCTGTTGCTGGATCCGGACATCCACCTGGTCAACCTGACCGGTTCCGCCGGTTCGGGCAAGACGATCCTGGCGCTTGCCGCAGCGATTGAGCTGACTGTCGCCAGCAAGGATTACAAGCGCATCATCGCCACCCGCAGCACCCAGGGACTGGATGAAGATATCGGCTTTCTGCCAGGCACGGAAGCTGAAAAAATGGAACCCTGGCTGGGTGCCATTGTGGACAACCTGGAGGCTCTTCACGAGGACGACGAGCACATGCACAGCAGCGTCGACTACATCCTCAGCAAGGTGCCGCTGCACTTCAAGTCACTGAACTACATCCGGGGTCGCAGCTTCCAGCACAGCCTCATCATCATTGATGAGAGCCAGAACCTGACGCCCCATCAGCTTAAAACCATCATCACCCGCGCCGGCACCGGGAGCAAGGTAGTGTGTCTGGGCAACCTCTCGCAGATCGATACGGCCTACCTCAATCCACTGAGTTCAGGCCTGACCTACATGACCGAGCGGTTCAAGGGCTTCCGCTACGGTGGCCACATCCATCTGCAGGGCGTGCCCCGCTCGCCGCTGGCCGAATACGCCGAGGAACACCTCTAGACCAGGTCAGCTGTTCTCATCGTCCGGTGGGGTTGGCTCAGCTCCAGAGTCCCCACCGTTATTCTCCTGCCCCAGGTCATTGTCCCAGGGGTGATCAGCCATCGGCTCCTCGCCCTGCAGGGGCTTGTACCGGTCCCGGAAGGCATCCATGGTCTTCATGGCCTCATCCAGCTCGTCAAAGCGGGCCACGTGATACAGCGCCTCCCCTTCATTGACCATGGGCAGGTTGTTCATGCCGATGACAATGCCGGAGACAGAGCTGATGACCGGTGACTCCAGCCGTCCGAAGGGGTCCGCAACCACCGCCAGGCGCTGCCCTTCCTGGACCCGATGCCCAATGCCGGCGATGGGACGCATGATGCCGTCGGTTTCCGCCCGCATCCAGGACGAGTTGGACGCCACTTCCGAGCGTTTGCGGGGCTTGCGGCGGCGTTTGCGCGTATCCGGCAGCATATCCAGACTGCGCATGACGCGGATGATGCCGCGCACACCGGTGTTGATGGCCACCTCATCAAAGCGCAACGCCTCGCCGGCCTCATAGGTGATCACCGGCGTGCCTGCGGAATCAGCACACTCGCGCAGACTGCCCTCACGCAGATTGGCGTTGATGACTATGGGCGCGCCAAAGGCTTCGGCCATATCCGCGGTTTCCGGATTGCGCAGTTCGGCACGGATCTGCGGAAGGTTGAAGCGATGGCTGGCGCCGGTGTGCAGATCCACCACATGGGTGGATTTATCCAGCACCTCGGTGCGAAAGAGATAGGCAATACGACCGGCAAGCGAGCCTTTTTCAGAGCCTGGAAAACACCGGTTCAGGTCCCGCCGGTCCGGCATATACCGGGACTGGTGCAGAAAACCGAAGACATTGACGATGGGCACGGCCAGCAGCGTGCCCCTGAGCCGCTTCAATGAGGAACTGCGAAGCAGCCTGCGGATGATCTCAACACCGTTGATCTCATCACCGTGAATGGCCCCACACACCATCAGCACCGGCCCCGATCGCCGGCCATGGATCACCTCCACCGGAATGTGCAGCGGCGTCTGGGTGTAGAGACGGGCAATGGGTACCTCGATCTGCATCCGCTCACCGGCGGGCACCCGCTCCCCACCCAATTTGAAAGCTGCCCTGCGTGCCATAGTCAGCCCCGCGCTCCCTTGGTCGCGGTCCGCCAGGGGCGGGCACGCTTCTCAATGAACTCCATAACCAGACCGGCTACGTTCTTGTTGGTCGCCTTCTCAATGCCCTGAAGGCCAGGTGATGAATTCACCTCCATGATCAGCGGGCCACGGCTTGAACGCAGCAGATCCACCCCGGCAATATTGAGCCCCATGGCCTTGGCCGCCATCACGGCCGTCTTGCGCTCCGTGGGGGTGATGCGCACCAGCGACGCCTGACCGCCACGATGCAGGTTGGAGCGGAATTCACCCTCTCCCGCCTGGCGCTTCATGGCCGCGATCACCTTATCGCCGATCACAAAGCAGCGGATGTCCGCACCCGCGGCTTCCTTGATGTATTCCTGCACCAGGATGTCCGCCTTCAACCCCATGAAAGCCTCAATGACGCTCTCGGCGGCCTTGCGCGTTTCAGCCAGCACCACGCCAATGCCCTGGGTGCCTTCCAGCAGCTTGATCACCACCGGCGTGCCGCCCACCATTTTGATCAGATCAGGCACGTCATCCGGCTTGCTGGCAAAACCGGTAATGGGCAGCCCCAGCCCCTTGCGCCCAAGCAGCTGCAAAGAACGCAGCTTGTCCCGGGACCGGGAAATGGACACGGACTCATTGGCGGGGAACACGCCCATCATCTCAAACTGGCGTAGCACAGCCGTACCATAGAAGGTCACGGAAGCCCCGATTCGCGGAATAACCACGTCAAAATCCGGCAGCGTCTGCCCACGGTAATGCATCGTCGGACTGGCCGGTGTAATGTTCATGTAGCAGTGCAGAAAATCCAGCACCTGCACATCGTGGCCGCGCTTTTTCGCCTCTTCCACCAGCCGGCGGGTGGAGTAGAGGTTTTTGTTACGCGACATGATCGCAACTCTCATGGGCATTTACTCCTCGCGCGGTTTGCCAGCCAGATAGGAGGCCGTCGGGTGAACTCTCGTGCCGGGGCCCATGGCGGTGCGCCCCAGCAGCATACGGAACCGCATGGTGTCGCGGTTGGTCAGGGTCATCTCAATGGGCCACTGTCGGGCGCCAATCCAGATCCGGGTTTCGATCACAAAACGCATCTCGCGATGCCCCCCGGAATCCGTCACGATGCGCTCATCCAGAAGCGGCGCATCACACTCAATCACATAACTCAGGTCTTTCCGGTTCGGGTGTACCCGAAAACACACCCGACGCTGGCCATCCTGTTCATAGGATTCCAGATCAAAAGTGTGCAGACAGGAGGTGCGCGCTCCGGTATCCACTTTGGCCTTGAGCCGGTCAATGCCCAGATCCGGCAACGCCACCCATTCACGCCAGCCCAGATGGCACTCACTACTGTTGTCAGTGTACCCGGTCATTCAGCGTCCTGCGGCGGTGCGTTGGAATCGTTCATGGTCACGGGAATCGGCTCTGAGTGTTTGCCAGCATAAAGACTCATGTGCGGGAAGGGAATTTCTATATCTTCCCGATCAAACGCCGCCTTCACCGCAAACAGCACCTCACTGCGCACCTCCCGCACGTCCTCACGACGGACCCAGAACGACAGTTGCAGATCGATGGAGGAAGCACCGAACTGCTGCATCAGTACAAAGGGTGCCGGTTCCTCCATGCAGCGGGCGTTGCCATTGACCACATCGATCAGCACCGCGTTTACCCGCTTCAGATCCTCACCATAGGCAACACCCACCGGCAGATCCAGGCGACGGATGGGAAAACGGGAGAAGTTGGTCAGCGTTGATTTAATCAGGGTCTCGTTGGGAATCCGCATGTACAGGTTTTCCAGCGTACGCAACTTCACGCTCAGCAGATCAATGCTGACCACCTCGCCACGCACACCGTCCACCTCTATGAAATTACCCAGTTCAAAAGGCCGCTCTGTCAAAAGAAAGAGCCCACTGATGATGTTACTGGCCGAGGTCTGTGAAGCAAAACCGAGGGCAACCGTGAGAATACCGGCCGCCCCCAGCATCACACCAATTTCGAAACCGGATTCGCGCAGTGCAGCGACCGCAAACAGTGCCACCACGGTATAGAAGGCAAGCCGGCGCAACAACACCAGATGATGACGTGTCAGGCGCTCGCTCGCGAAGCGCTCAATGGCCCGGGATAGCATGCCTGCCAGAATCACCCCGACCACGATCCAGAACAGCGGTCGCAGCCAGAGCAGCAGATTGTCCCAGGTCAGCAGGGATTCCCAGTTCATGAGCCCTTCCACTTCGTCGTTTACCAGTCCGTATCAACCAAAGATACGGTCGATGGCCTTCACCCAATGCCCCTTCCCGGGCGTCTGCCGCGGTTCATTCGCTTGAAGGCAGGCCCCCGCTGCAGCCGGTGGTCCATTGTCCAGACTGAGTGAGGCCGATGCCAGGTTCTTCTCACACTCGATACGAACTCCGGGCGTCCACAGCCAATCACCCGGTGCCTCCTGTTGAAACACTGGCAACACCGGGGTCGGCAGACTAAGCCGTTCAACCACCAGGGGGGCCTTACCGTGATTGTGTATGGTCACAGCGGAACTGGCGCGCCAGGGGCGACGCGGCAATGCTCCATCGTTGAGCCGTGCGTAGGTCTGAGCGGCATAGCACAGCTCACCCTCCATGGTACTGCGGCCCAGCCAGGTCCAGGAGGGCTCCATAACCGGCAACTCCATCAGCATGCGATCTTCTCCGACGATTAATTGCATCCAGACCACCGTGCTCAGGTAAATGGTGGTGGTGTGTTCGCCGGGAATGTGGAGCGGGTTATAGGGTCGAATCACCACTGGCAGGTTGGCCAGCGCCGGCCGGAACCGGATAGAGGTCTCTGTCTCATCACGGATAAAGCGCTGCAGCGTCTTCTCCTGCCCGGGCACCACATAGTTCACGCCCTGATGCCAGACAGTGTCTTCACCGACCCGTTCATAGCGCTCGGTTCTCACCTGCCATTCCATGTTGAGCATCGTCACCCACAGACGCAGTCCGCCGAGCTCATTGTGCAGCGTCTGACCGGACTCCATGGGCACCTCCGCCCCCCAGCTGCCGGTCTGTGCCATCATGTTCCCCAGCTCTGTCGCAGAATCGTCCGTCATACAGTTCCTACAAGCGTTGCAAGCAGTGTGACTATAATCCAATGAGCTTCGTTCAGCGAATAATGGATTCCACCCACCACAATCGACGGAGCCTCTGTGACCCAACTGCTCTGGTTTCGAAACGACCTGCGTCTCGCCGATAACCCCGCGCTGACCGCCGCCGCAGGGTCCGGCGAACTGCGTCACGCCTGCACGCTCCTCACCCCGCAACAGTGGCGCGAGCATGACTGGTCGCCCGCCCGCACCGATCTGCTGCTGCGAAGCCTGGAGCCGCTGGGTCGTGAGCTCGGAGAGCGGGGCATCCGGCTGCACCTGCTCACACTGGCACGCTTTGACGACAGTGCCGAGGCACTTCTGACGCTGTGCCGGAAGCATGGGATTGAGCGCATTCACGCCAACGAGGAATATGCGTTCAACGAACGCGAACGCGACCGCCAGCTGAAACAGGCCCTTGGCGAGCAGAGCATTACTCTGTCCATTTACCGCGACCAGACGGTGGTACCGGTCACCGAACTGCTCACCGGCAGCGGTACGCCCTACACCGTGTTCACACCCTTTTCGCGCAGCTGGTGGCGCTGGGTCGAGCAGAACCCGCCTCAACTCCATCCGGTGCCGCAGGCACAGGGCGAGCCGGTGACAGCGGATGAGGTGCCGGCCCTTCCCGAATGGCGTTCCACTGTAGCCCACTGGGTTGGTGCCGGGGAAGAGGGTGCCCACAAAGCGCTGGAGGCTTTCATAGACGAGCGCATTGACCAGTACCGTGAAGAGCGGGACTTTCCCGCGAAACCGGCAACCAGCATCATTTCCCCCTATCTGGCCCTGGGCATCCTTTCGCCCCGTCAGTGTCTGGTAAGAGCCAGCGAGGCGCTGGCCGGCCAGAGCGATTCCAGCTCGGCACGCACCTGGCTCAACGAGATCGCCTGGCGCGATTTCTACATCCAGTTGATGTACCACTACCCTCGCCTGTCAAAACACCGGGCCTTCAAGCCGGGCACCGAACAGCTGCGCTGGAACCCACCGGGCGAGGCTTTTGAGGCCTGGAAACAGGGGCGCACCGGGATCCCCATAGTGGATGCCGCCATGCGCCAGCTCAACGCCACCGGCTGGATGCACAACCGCCTGCGCATGATCACGGCCATGTTTCTGAGCAAGAACCTGTTTATTGACTGGCGTGAGGGGGAGCGCTATTTCATGCAGAGCCTGGTGGACGGTTACCTGCCCTCCAACAATGGCGGCTGGCAGTGGAGCGCCTCAACCGGCACCGACGCCGCACCCTATTTCCGGATCTTCAACCCGGTCACCCAGAGCGAGCGCTTTGATCCGGACGGAGCCTTCATCCGCCGCTGGGTGCCGGAGATTGCTCACCTGCAGGGCAAGGCACTGTTCAACCCGGTGGGCTCGGTGGCCGGGTATCCGGCGCCCATTGTGGATTTAAAGAGCAGCCGCCAGGCTGCCATTGAGGCCTTTCAGGCGCTCAAGGAGTAGTGTCGGGGCGCCGGGAGCAGGCTGCACAGGCCGGGTCACGGGGAATGCGCATTTCCCGCCATTCCATGGTCCAGGCATCCAGTATCAGCAGCCGCCCCACCAGCGAGCGTCCCACTCCGGCCAGGTACTTGAGCGCCTCCATGGCCTGGGTGGTGCCGATCATGCCCACCAGCGGGCCGAGCACACCGGCTTCAGAGCAGCTCAGGGTGGCCTCGCCCACATCCGCGTACAGGCACTGGTAGCAGGGGGATTGGGCCTGGGTGGTGTCGAACAGCGAGACCTGCCCTTCCGCGCGGATGGCGGCTCCGGAGACCAGCGGCACCCGCGCCTGGATACAGGCCTGGTTCAGGGCAAAGCGGATTTCGAAGTTGTCCGTGGCGTCCAGAACCAGATCCACATGGGGCAGATGATCGGCCAGATTCGCCGGAGTCAGCCGCAACGCCTCCCAGGTCACCGTGATGTGGGGGTTGGTGGCCCGGGCACGCTCGGCCAGCGCCTCCGCCTTGGGCGCACCGATGTCGTCCATGGAGAAGGCGATCTGGCGCTGGAGGTTCGCCAGCTCAACCCGGTCATCGTCCACCACATGGATGCTGCCCACGCCGGCGGCCGCCAGATAGAGCACCACCGGGCAGCCCAGCCCTCCGGCGCCGACCACCAGCACCCGGCTGCTGCCCAGTGCCTGCTGCCCGGCCACATCAAAGCCCGGCATCAACAGCTGCCGGCTGTAGCGCATCAGATCGTCGTCGGTCAGTTGCGTCATCGCCTCACCTGTTCCTTTCCCTGCTCTTGCGCCCCAGCGTAACACGCGGCTGCCCCGCCAGATCGCTTACGCCCGCCACCTGCTCATAGCCCGAATCGCGCAGCAACTGCGCCACGGGCTGACCCTGATCATAGCCGTGCTCCAGAGCCAACCAACCCCCGTCATTGAGCCAGTCCGGGGCCATGCGAACCAGGTGGCGGATGGCATCCAGACCATCGGCGCCACCGGTCAGTGCCGAGCGCGGTTCATGGCGCACATCGCCCAGGGCCAGATGCGGGTCCTGATCCGCCACATAGGGCGGGTTGCTGACGATCAGATCCCAGCCCCCCGTCTCCAGATCCCCAAACCAGTCACTACGGAAAAATCGCACCCGCTCCAGCCCCAGTAAACAGGCATTGCGTTGCGCCAGTGTCACTGCCTCCGGGACCAGGTCACTGCCACTGACCCGCCAGGCCGGGCGTTCCGAAGCTAGCGCCAGAGCGATGGCGCCAGTTCCTGTTCCCAGATCCAGAACACAGGCCTGCTCCGGCAGCGCCAACTGCAGTGCCTGCTCCACCAGGGTTTCAGTATCCGGGCGGGGAATCAGTGTATCGGGGGTGACCTCCAGCGGCAGGGACCAGAACTCCGTCTGCCCCATGAGGTGAGCCACCGGTGTTCCGGCAAGGCGCTTTTCCAGCAGCGAGTGAAAGGCAGTGAGGCTTTCATCAGTCAATTCGGCCTCCGGCCAGGTGAACAACCAGGAACGGGGTTTGCCCAGTACATGCTGCAGAAGCAGTTCAGCCTCCTGGCGCGGATTATCCGGCGTGCCGGCCTGGCTGGTGAGCCGTGCCACGGCTTCGGCAAGCACCTCATCCACCCGCGCCATGGTCAGTGCTCATCACCGATGCTAGCCAGAAGCTCGGCCTGGCGCTCCTGAACCAACGCCTGGATCACCTCGTCCAGCTTGCCCTGGATGATCTCATCGAGCTTGTAGAGGGTCAGATTGATGCGGTGATCGGTCACCCGACCCTGGGGGAAGTTGTAGGTGCGAATGCGCTCGGAGCGGTCCCCGCCACCCACCAGGCTTTTGCGGGTGTCGGCCTGCTCCCGGGCCTGGCGCTCCTTCTCCTCGCGCTGCAGCCTCGACTGCAGGTAGGTCATGGCCTTGGCGCGGTTCTTGTGCTGGGAGCGCTCTTCCTGGCATTCCACCACAATGCCGGTCGGCAGATGCGTGATGCGAATAGCGGAATCGGTGGTGTTGACGTGCTGCCCGCCGGCTCCTGAGGAGCGGAATGTGTCCACACGCAGGTCGTTCTTATCCACTTCAACCTCCGCCGACGCCTCAACCTCCGGCATGACCGCCACGGTGCACGCCGAGGTGTGGATACGACCCTGGGATTCGGTCTCCGGCACACGCTGCACCCGGTGGGCGCCGGATTCAAACTTGAGCTGGCCATAGACATCGGCCCCGGAGACCCTGGCGATGATCTCCTTGAAGCCGCCGTGCTCGCCCTCGCTCTGGCTGATGACGTTCACCTGCCAGCCCTGGGCCTCCGCATAGCGGCTGTACATCCGGAACAGATCACCGGCAAACAGCGCCGCCTCATCGCCCCCGGTGCCGGCGCGGATTTCCAGATAGGCGTTGTTGCGGTCATCCGGGTCCCTGGGCAGCATCAGCTGCTGCAGCTCGGCTTCAAGCTCCTCCAGGCGCGCCTTTCCGGAGTCGTATTCCTCCTGGGCCATTTCACGCATATCCGCGTCCGCATCATCGCGCATCATGGCCTCGGCTTCGGCCACCAGCTCAAGGACACGACGATACTCCCGGTAGCTCTCCACCACCGGCTCGATCTCGGCGTATTCCTGGGACAGGGAGCGGAACCAGTTCTGATCGCTCATGGTCTCCGGATCAGCCAGCAGGGCGCTGATTTCCTCATGACGATCAACGAGCTGGTCCAGCCGTTGCGCTATGGACGCTTTCATGGAACTCCTGAAAAACGGCTAATTTTTGGAATGATCGGCCCGGGAGGCGGGCTTAGACTCAGCATCAGAGTCTGAGTCACTGCGTTGGGGTGACTCAACAGGTCCGGTGACCCCGTGCAGCTCACGCAGCCAGTCAGTGACCTCCACACGCCCCTCGGCGGTGGCCTTGCGCACCTGAACGGTGGGATGGTGCAGAAATTTGTTGGTCAGACTGCGGGCCATGCTGCGCAGCAGGGTTTCGGGGTCCGCACCGGAGGCAAGGGCCTTCAGCGCCTTTTCCACCTCAACATCGCGCATGGTCTCGGCTTCGCCACGGAACTGTTTAAGCACGGCCACCGCATCCAGTGCCCGAAGCTGATACATGAAATCCGCCGCACCGCTCTGAATCAGGTGCTCCGCTTCCTCCGCCGCCCCTTCCCGGGAACGACGGTTTTCCTCGATGACATCACGCAGATCATCCACCGTATAAAGGAAGACATCGTCCAGATCCCCCACCTCGGATTCAATATCCCGGGGCACTGCGATGTCGACCATAAAGACCGGCTTGTGCTTGCGCTTGCGGATCGCCTTCTCCACGGCCCCCTTGCCCAGAATGGGCAACTGACTGCCGGTGGAGGTGATCACAATGTCCGCGCCCGGCAGCTCATCCGGAATGGCCGCAAGCGAGGTGGCCCGACCCTGAAAGCGGTGGGCGACCACCTCGGCACGCTCCAGGGAGCGGTTGGCCACGACAATGTCGCGCACCCCGGCCTCCACCAGATGCTGGGCCACCAGCTCCACGGTCTGGCCCGCACCCACCAGAAGAGCGCGATTTTCCCGCATATCGGCGAAGATGTGTCGGGCCATGGAAACGGCGGCGTAAGCGACAGACACCGGGTTCTCACCAATGGCGGTGTCCGTACGCACCCGCTTGGCGACCGAGAAGGAGTGCTCAAAAAGACGCGACAGCACAGAGCCTGTGGCCCCCGCATCGCGCGCCTGATGGTAGGCATCCTTGAGCTGCCCCAGCACCTGGGGCTCCCCCAGGACCATGGAATCCAGGCCGCTGGCCACGCGCATCACATGGCGCACCGCTTCCTGCTCGCGAAGCACATACAGCGAATCGCAAAAATCCTCGGTATCCACATCGACCCAGGCGCCCCACCATTCCACCAGATCGTCCACCGTGACGCCTTCGTGGGTCACGTAGAGCTCAGTGCGGTTGCAGGTCGACAGCAGCCCGATTTCTGACACACGCGGCAGGGACAGCGCGTTGCTGAGCGCCTCGCGTTGGCTGGCTTCCGGGAAGGAGACCCGCTCACGCAGCTCAACACCCGCTGCGCGGTGATTGATACCAATGATCAACAACGCCATATTCGATCCGGGACCCGCCTGCTCAAGGCACTAGTTTAACGTTCACGACCTGATGGTGCCACTTCGGCTCAACGGTCCAAGGTTGGGCAAGCCACTGAGGCTGTGCCATTATAAGGCATTCACACGGTTTCGACAGGCGGCGCGCTCGTAAAAAGAGCGCCTGTATCGACGGTTACGGATGGATCATGCACAGACACCTGAGCTTTCTTGCAATCACCCTGTTTGGCCTTGCTCTCGGCGGCTGCTCCGGCCTGATGCCGGGTCCAGAGGCTGAAGAGGAGACCGAAGTTTCTGAAGCTGAGGCAGAACCCCCAGAAGATGAAAAAGAAGAAGCTGTGCAACAGGCCATGCTCGAAGAAGATGAAATCGAGTACCGGGACTTTCCACCGGATGTGCTTTTTGCCCTGCTGAGTGCGGAAATTGCGGCCCAGCGCGGTCGCTTTGATGTGACGCTTGCCAACTACGCCCAGGCGGCGGCGGATACCCGCGACCTGGGCGTGATCGAGCGGGCCATGCAGATCGCCCGGGCTCTGGACGCCGACAACGCCCAGCACCAGCTTGCCGAGCTCTGGCTGGACGTGGATCCCAATGCCGCCCAGGCGCTTCGCATTGCCGCGCTGCAGGCCGTTCGCCAGCAGGACTTTGAAGCGGCCCTGACCTTTATGGAGCGGCTTTTTGAGCAGGGTGAAGAGGCGGACTTTGAAAACCTGGCAAACTACGCCCGGACCCTGCCGCCAGAAGATCAGGATGAGCTGCTCAGACTTTACCAGGAAATGTATGAGCGCCACCCCGACGAGCCGAGCATTGGCTACAGTCTTGCCCTGATGAAAGACTCCATGGGCCGCAGCCAGCAGGCACTGGATCTGATCAAGCCCATACTCGAGGAACACGACAACTTCCAGCCTGCCCTGACCCTCAAGGGCAAGCTGCTGTACGACCTGGACCGCCCGGACGAGGCCATCGACCACCTGCGCACCGAGACACGCCGTTTCCCGGAGAACCGCCGGCTTGGGACCCTCTACGCCCGCATTCTCGTGGACCAGGGCCAGCTTCAGGCCGCAGAAGATGAGTTTGCCACTTTGATGGAGCGCTTCCCCCAGGCCACAGGGCTGAAGCTCTCACGCGCCCTGGTTGCTCTGGAGAATGACAATCTTGAAGTGGCCGAACCGCTTCTGGAGGAGCTGGTCGAGCAGGGTGCCCACGCCAGCGATGCCCATTTCTATCTCGGGCGGATCGCGGATGAACGGGAAGAAGAGCAGCGCGCGCTTGAACACTACCAGCAGGTGGATTCCGGCGCCCATTTCTTCTCCGCACTCTCACGGGCCAGCTACATCCGGGCCGAGGACGGCGAGCTGGTCTCCGTGCGTGAGAACCTGGAACGCCTGCGGGCCCAGATGCCCGACGAGCATGAGCGACTCTGGCTGATTGAGATCAACCTGCTGCTGGATATGGACGAGCACGAAAAGGCTCTCGAAGTGTCCAAGAACGCTCTGGAGGATTACCCCGGCAACTCCAACATCCGGTACGCCCGCGCCATGCTCTATGAGCGCGAAGAGCGTCTCGAGGAAATGGAAGACGATCTGCGGACCATCATTGAGGAAGAGCCGGACAATGCCATCGCGCTGAATGCGCTGGGGTACACCCTGACCGTTCACACCGACCGCCACGAGGAGGCCTACGACTATGTCATGCAGGCCTACGAACTGGCACCTGACAACCCCGCCATCATCGACAGCGTCGGCTGGATCTATTACAAAAAAGGCGAGCTGGAAAAGGCACTGACCTATCTCACTGAAGCCTACGAAGCCCTGCCCGACCCGGAAATAGCAGCCCACCTGGGGCAGGTGCTGTGGGAAAAAGACCGGGAAGATGATGCCCGCACGGTACTGCGGCGAGCCCTGGATGAGGCGGACGATGAGGAAGACCTGTCGCCGATTCTGGACACCCTGGAAGGCCTTGGCCTGACACCGGAGGACCTGTGATGGCAACACGCCGAATTGGTTGGATCGGATTGACGCTGGCCGCACTGGTACTTCAGGGCTGCATGAGCGCACCACCGGCCCCGCCGCCGGATGACAGCTACACCCACGAGATACCGGACGGCTGGCAGGAACGCCGTGCCGAGCTGGAGGCCTTTGACACCTGGTCGCTGCAGGGCAAGATAGCCGTGCGCCATGAGGACGGGACCGACTCGGGTCTGATCCGCCATTGGGACCAGGCGGGCTCTCAGTTCAACATGGAGGTTTCCTCTTCCTTCATGGGCATGGGCACCACGCGACTCGAAGGCTCTCCGTATTTTCTGACGGTCACCGACCCCAGCGGCGAGCAGTTCATGTCGGAAGACCCCAACGCGCTGATCCACGAGACCCTGCGCTGGGAACTGCCTATGGAGGCACTGGCCTACTGGGTGCGGGGGCTGCCTGACCCGAATGCCGAGTACGAACTCTTCTTCAATCCCGATGGACAGCTCAGCTACCTGCGCCAGCACAACTGGGAAGTGTTCTATGAGGGCCATGAGTCGCTGGACGAGCTGCCCGAGCTGCCACGGCGCATGACCGCCACCCATGATGATGCGCGGGTGCGACTGGTCATTACCCAATGGGAAAATACCGGATCCTGAGCTGCCGCCATGCCTGATGCGCTCACTCTGCCCGCCCCGGCCAAACTCAACCTGTTTCTGCACATCACAGGACGCCGGGGCGATGGCTACCATGAGCTGCAGACCTATTTTCAGATCCTCGACCTGTGCGACTGGCTCAGCTTCCGCCCTCGCAGAGACGGCAGGATCACGCTCACCGGCATGGCGGACACCGGCGAAGACAACCTGATTGTCCGCGCGGCCCGCCGACTCCAGAGCGAAGCACCTGCCCCGGCTCCCGGTGCCGACATCGCCATCGACAAACACCTGCCCGTGGGCGGCGGGCTCGGCGGTGGCAGCTCAGATGCCGCCACCACCCTGATCGCGCTGAACCGCCTCTGGGACCTTGGCCTGGAATCGAGCCACCTGGCCGCCATGGGACTGGAGCTGGGGGCCGACGTACCGGTCTTCGTCCACGGACGCTCAGCCTGGGGGGAAGGCGTAGGGGAGCAGCTCACGCCCCTTCATGCCCCCGAGGAATGGTTCCTGATTCTGCACCCGGAGTGCTCCATCAGCACCCGGGAGGTTTTTACCCATCCCCACTTGACACGTGATACGCCTAAAAGGAGAATACCTCACGCTTTCGAGGGCAAAGGCACTCACCTTCGCAATGACTGTGAGTCTGCCGTACGAATGCTGTACCCGAAAGTGGCTGAAGCCATTGATTGGCTGAAGGATTATGGGGACGCGAGACTGACCGGAACCGGGGCTTGCGTTTTCTGCTCTTTCGAGACACAATCCGCAGCCACTGACGCATTCGCGGATATGCCCTCAGGCATCAAAGGGTTTATCGCCCAGGGTAAAAACCAATCACCACTTTTTACACAACTGGGTGGGCTGGATTGATGCCAGGCAAAAGATCAAATGGGGTGTCGCCAAGTGGTAAGGCAGCGGGTTTTGATCCCGTCACGCGCAGGTTCGAATCCTGCCACCCCAGCCACCTTCCTTCTTCCGAATCGCACCACTTCCAAGACGAAACTCAGAGGGATTTCGACGTGTCCAACCTCATGGTTTTCTCGGGCAACGCTAACCCGAAACTCGCCCAGGATGTCGCCAGAAAACTGAACATTCCCCTGGGGGATGCGACGGTTGCCAAGTTCAGTGACGGCGAAACCACCGTCGAGCTCAACGAGAATGTGCGCGGGCGGGACGTCTTCATCCTGCAGTCCACCTGTGAGCCGACCAACGACAACCTGATGGAACTGGTCATCATGGTGGACGCGCTGCGTCGCGCCTCGGCCGGGCGCATCACCGCCGTGGTCCCCTATTACGGCTACGCCCGCCAGGACCGCCGCCCCCGCTCCAGCCGGGTCGCCATCAGCGCCAAGCTGGTCGCGGACATGATGACCAGCGCCGGCATTGACCGGGTACTGACCGTGGACCTGCACGCTGACCAGATCCAGGGCTTTTTCGATATTCCCGTGGACAACATCTACGCCACCCCCGTACTCATGGAAGACATCGAGCGCCAGCGGCTCAACGACTTCGTCGTTGTCTCGCCGGATGTAGGCGGCGTTGTGCGTGCTCGCGCCATCGCCAAACTCATGGACGCGGATCTGGCCATCATCGACAAGCGCCGCCCCAGAGCCAACGACTCCCAGGTCATGAACATCATCGGCGACGTTCAGGGTAAGACCTGCATCCTGGTGGACGACATCGTCGACACCGCCGGAACCCTGTGCAAGGCCGCCAATGCCCTGAAGGACCGTGGCGCCGAGCGCGTTGTCTCCTACATTGTCCACCCGGTGCTCTCCGGACCGGCTGTTGAGAACATCAGCGCCTCACAGCTTGATGAACTTGTAGTGACGAATACCATTCCGCTGGGTGACAACGCCACTCAGTGTGATAAAATCCGCGCCCTTGACATGTCAGGCCTGCTTGCGGAGTCGATCCGCCGGGTCTGCAACGAGGAATCCATCAGCGCCATGTTCAGCTACAACCTGGAATAACCGGGTTCGAAAAGAACCGGCGCCGGAGCGGGGCTGCACTGCCCCAATATCGACATGGAGCCTGCGGGCTCCATGTTTCGTTTAAATCGAACCATCCACAGTCAGCCTGGTCGCGGGCCCTGTGTGATGCCCAAGAGGATTAATCCCATGGCACAAGAATTTACACTGCAAGCATTCCCGCGTGACGTAAAGGGGAAAGGTGCGAGCCGCCGCCTGCGTCGCGTGGAGCGCAAGATTCCGGCCATCGTCTACGGCGGTGAAGGGAAGGAAGCGCAATCCATCACGCTCTGGCACAACGATCTGAAAAAGGCGATCGAAAACGAAGCCTTCTTCTCCCACATCATCACGCTGGACATTGATGGCAAGAAAGAAGACGTCATCATGAAGGATCTGCAGCGCCACC
>LKMJ01000032.1_pt1 | contig 73229 bp, 73 predicted proteins | sample 643391 | NCBI WGS metagenome assembly LKMJ01 (sample SAMN04112250, study PRJNA286221) | soda lake metagenome | biome: soda lake; feature: Kulunda Steppe; material: water; isolation source: sample PL-Br10 brine of Picturesque Lake | place: Russia: Kulunda steppe | collected 2010-07 | reverse complement strand
GCCGAAGAGCACAACACGCCACGGCACTTGAACGAGGCCACGTCGATCGACTTCGAGGGCGCGTTCTGTGGTGCCCACGACGCGATGGACGTCGCCGAAGGCGTCACGCGAGCGGCCTACGAGGCCGTCGCCGAGAACTGCAGCGAGGAACTCGAGACGCTTGGGCTCACCGACGACTTCGAGCTCCCGGACGCGGACTTCCCGCGGCTCACCTACGAGGAGGCGATCGAACGGATCAACGCGACTGGCGACCTGGACGAACAGCTCGTCTGGGGTGACGATCTGTCGACGGAAGCCGAGCGGGCCCTCGGCGAAGACGTCGGGAGCCACTACTTCATCACGGAGTGGCCAAGCGAGATCAAGCCGTTCTACATCATGGACGACGCCGACGACGAGCAGCTCTCGACCGGCTTCGACATGATGCATCCGCGGATGGAGCTGGTTTCCGGCGGACAGCGTGAACACCGCTATGATGCGCTGGTTGAGGGCTTCGAGCAGCAGGGACTGGATCCCGATCAGTTCGAGTACTACACCAAGATGTTCAAGTACGGAATGCCACCCCACGCCGGCTTCGGTCTCGGCGGCGAGCGACTGGTCATGACGATGCTCGGCCTGGACAACATTCGAGAAGCGGTGTTGTTCCCGCGAGATCGCCAACGTCTGTCGCCGTAGGCGACGACGAAACCGTCGAGCGGGAGCTCGTTGGTCGAGTGAAACGAGTCCAACGGTGTTCCCGCGAGATCGCCAACGTCTGATACTGATTAGTGTCCGTAGTTACCGCCGATCGCCGACCCGGTACTGGCGATCGGCGGTAATTGATGACGCTAATCAGTATGAGCCCGTAGCGAAGACGTTGGGAGCCAGCGAGACGGTCGAAGTGAGTCTCGCCGGATCGCCACCGTCTGAGCTCGTAGCGAAGACGTTGGGAGCCAGCGGGACGAGCAGATCGATTTTTTGTCGGTACTGCCCGACGTCGGAGACAGAGACCGGACAGTGCCCCCTGGCGGTTGTCAAATACCAGAATTGTTTTATTGATGTACTAAGACGCCTTGGATAATGATCGATCGCGTTCAGCCGATAGGGTGGATACAGGCGAGCACATCAAGTACGCTCGTTCCCGGCTCCGGCGTGTTTCTGGCAGCCGTCCTGACGTTCGGGGTACTCGCGATCGTGTTTCAGACGATTTCCTGGCTGGCAGCGACCCAGCTCGATCGGCTGATACTCGGAGTCGCGTACGTTGTCGGTGTCCTGGGCTATCTCGCGACCGGTGATCTCGCACTCGTCTTTGCGCCGCCAACGATGACCCTGCTCTGGCTGTTCGTCGGCCAGCGGTGGGGCGCGTCGACAGGAGGTCGACAGCCCCGGGCGAGCGGTCCCGGAGGGAGATCCCACAATGGCGGCGACGACGACACCGGGCTCGACACCGACCAGCTCGATACGGAGCCGCCGGATCACGATTTCTCGGATGTCGGCGGGATGGACGATCTCACCGACACCCTACACGACCGGGTGATCGATCCGCTGACCGATCGAGCAGTGTACGATCGGTACGGAATCGGTGCGGTCAACGGCGTCCTCTTTCATGGCCCACCCGGCTGTGGAAAGACGTTCGTCGCGAGTGCAGTCGCGGCCGAGACCGACTACAACTACATCGAGGTTTCGCCGGCGGATCTCACGAGCAAGTACGTCGGGGAGGCCGCAAACAACGTCGCGGCGGTGTTCGAGACGGCTCGCGAAAACGAGCCGTGTCTCCTCTTCATCGACGAGATCGACGCCGTTGCCGGCGATCGATCGGGGCGAATGAACACGAGCGAACAGCAGATGGTCAACCAGCTGTTGACCGAACTCGAGACCCAACAGGAGTCGGATATCGTCGTGTTCGCGGCGACGAACTACCTGGAGGACGTCGACGACGCTATCCTGCGATCCGGCCGGTTCGACGAGCGAGTCGAGGTGCCGCCGCCGGATTTGGCGGCCAGAGCGGAGATGCTCCGGCTCGAACTCGCCGACGCGCCGGTAGCTGACGACGTGGTCATCGAGGCGATCGCGGAGGCGACGGCCGGCTACGCCTCGAGTGACGTGACGCTGGTTGCCGACGTCGCGATCCGACACGCGATCGCCGACGAATCGCCCGTTGAACAGCGACACCTCCTCCAGGCCGTCGACGAGATCGAGACCAGCATTCCGGACTGGCTCGATCGGTACGAAGATCGTTTCGAGGAGGATCTCGGCCGTTTGACAGCCGACGAGCCGGTTCCGTTTGCCGATCTGCCGGGGATGGACGAGCTCACGTCGCTGCTCGATCGCCGCGTGTTGCAACCGGTTCGAGAGCCGGAGGGGTACGAGCGCCACGGCGTCGCTGCGGTCGACGGCACGTTGCTGTACGGGCCACCCGACGCCGGGAAGACGTCGCTGGCCCGCTCGATCGCTGCGGAACTCGATCGACCGATCGTCGAAGTCAGTCACGACCGGTTCCGACGGGAGTCGGTCGATGAGCCGGCCGATCGGGCAGCAGAAATTATCGAAGACGCGCGTGAGGCCGCACCGAGCGTGTTGTTACTCGACGACCTCGACGACCTCGCCCCTGCCTCGAATGGGTCGAGAGCGACCAGACGACTCACAACACGGCTGGCAACGTTGTTGCCGACGCTCGACGACGTGCTCGTCGTCGCCACGGCCCGATCGGTCGAGGACGTCGATATCGACGTCCTCCACGCGGGGACCTTCGACGAGCGAATCGAGATCCCGCCACCGAACCCAGCGACCCGAACGGCGATCGTACGCGACGGGCTTCCGGACGGGTTTCTCGCCGAGAGCGTCGATTTCGACGCTGTCGCCGAGGCGACGGAAGGGTTCAGTATCCGGGATGTTCGCCATCTCGCCGATCGGGTCGCCCGGGAAGCGCTCCGCCAGGAGACACGGATTACGACCCAGCGGCTCGTCGGCGCGGCTGCGGAGGTCACGCCGACGATCGGGGAGTGGGAGCCAGCGTCGACCGAGGGGATCGACCCGGACCTGTTCCCGGAGCGGATCGGCCCCCCGCGGTGAGCCGTTCGCGTGATGTGACTCCACCGACCGCTCTCAGCGGCGTTCGATCACGGTCCCCGCATCACCGACGGCGATCGATCGCTCCGGCCCGACCGAAACCCCACGGAGCGCGCCGCTTGCGTCCGTCTCGATTCGCTCCCACTCGCTGGCCGGGTCGGCACGATCTGAGATCACACCGGCCTCGTCGGTCGTGACGAGTCGGTCGCCGTGGCAGTCGAGTGCCGACAGCGGATCGGCAGTGATGCGATCGGGTGTCCACGTGGTCCCGTCGTAGCGGTGGACGACGCCTGCATCCGTACTCACGTGACAATCGTCGCCCTCCATCCCCGCTGTGACGTCGGTAATCGTCCCGTCGGTACCGTCGATCCCGACCGGCTCGAAGGTTGCTCCGCCGTCCGTGGTCTCGAAGATACCGTCGTTCGTGTCACAGCAGTAGCCGAGGTCGGCGTCGACGAGCGTGACGCCTGAAAGGCTCGCGCCGCTCCCCGGTTTGACCGGCGGCTCCCACGTCAGGTCCCCGTCGCGGTACTGGCCCCGAACGATCTCTCCCGACCCGTTCGCCAGCAGGACCGTCTCGTCGTCGCGCGGCCCGGCGACGGCCAGCCCGGTCAGGGTGTCGGTCCGATCGTCGGGAGCGGAGTAGTCGGTGTGACGGCCGGTTTCGATCGTGAGCCGGCCCACTGCGCCACCGTCACCTGCAACCCAGATGACCTCACCGTCGGCTGTCGCGTCGACAGCGAGGAGAGCCTGTCCCTGCGCGTCGGGGCCATCGTCGAGCGTCAGCTCCCAGTCGGTATCGGTCGCGGTGAGAACGACGCCGCCGTCACCGACAGCGGCCCCGCGCCCGGCCGCGGTCGTGGCGTCGGCGAGGCTGGCATCGATCGCCGTATCAATCGTCGTCCACTCCGGATCCGCCTTGGCCTCGTCGGGCCGATCGTCGGAGCCGTGGGCCTGTGGTACAGATTCCGGTGTCGAGTCGTGGGTTTCGGACTCCCCTGACCCGGTCCCGGATTCCTGTTCGCTGGTTGGAACTGCTGCCGTGTTGGTCAGGGATTTCTGGTCGCCAGCCACGCGTTCCCGCTTCGCTGAGGAGTCCGCCGATCGCCGCCCTGGATCGGCCGCCGCCGGCGTCTCCAAAGTAGGTGTCGGATCTGACCCGGGTCGATCGGCGTCGGTGCCGCCGTCGGACTCGGACCGATCGCTCAGTGCGGCCTCTGTCGGCGACTGGCCAGGGCTATTGGGTCTCGAAACGTAGAGCACGATCGGTGGCACGACGTAGCTCGCAAGCGCCAGCACGACGAAGCCGCGGTGGACGATCGTAAGCGTCCCGAAGGCGGTGAGTCCGGCCGTTGCGACGGCGTGCATCCACGTCTTCGTGTACCGCCTGAAAAACGAGCCAAAGCCCGCGTCCGGTGGCTCTCGAACCATCTGTCGACAGTGGGCGGTCGGCGGGCAAAAGTCACGGCCCTGTGTGTGCCAGAGCGCGCGTGTCCCGACAGCGGTCGGAACCTGTAAGGTTATACCGGGCCGGGCGCAATCGGGGACTGATGCGAGAGGAGGCGACAGCGTTCGTTCCGGGCCACATCACCGGCTTTTTCAGTGCCCATTCAGCCGACGATCCGACGAAAGCCGGCTCACGTGGCGCAGGACTGACGCTCACCGACGGCGTCGAGGTAACGGTGACACCCGCGATGGGCTCCGAGTCGACCAGCGTCGTCCTCGACGGCGAACCGATCGACGTCGAACCGGTGACGACCGTGCTCGAGACGCTCGACGCACCGGCCCACGTCGACGTCGAATCGGCACTGCCGATCGGCTCGGGGTTTGGCATCTCGGGTGCGATGGCGCTTGGCACCGCACTTGCGGTCAACCACGTCTTCGAGCGAAAGCTCTCGCGAAACGAACTCGTGACGATCGCTCACGGGGCGGAAGTCGAAGCCGGAACCGGTCTCGGTGATGTGGTTGCACAGGCCCACGGCGGCATCCCGATCCGGCTGGAGCCGGGTGGGCCACAGGACAACGCACTCGATGCGATTCCGTCGCGTGCACGCGTCGAGTATGTCACGTTCGGCCAACTCTCGACGGCTGACGTGCTCGCTGAGGATACCGACCAACTGTCCGCTGCGGGCAAAGAGGCCCTCTCCCGGGTCGTCGGGGAGCCGACGCTGCTCTCTCTGATGTACGCCTCCCGGCAGTTCGCACGCGAGGCGGGGCTGTTGACCGAGGACGTCGTCGAGACGATCGGTGACGTGACGGCAGCCGACGGCCAGGCCGCGATGGCGATGCTCGGCGAAACGGTGTTCGCACTCGGGACGGGACTCTCCGACGCCGGCTATGAACCGGCCGTCTGTGCGACCCATCCTGCCGGTGCGCTCCTGCGGTGAGTTAAGTACGATCGGAATCTGTCACTTGTGTTAGTACTATTCGGGTAGTGATGGCACAAGCGGCTGTTGTGGCACCTCACAGAGCGGCGAGTGACATCGGTCGATGACGTGTCGCCTCGATCGCCGATCGGTAAAAGCCGTGTTTTCGAGATCTGTGAACCCCACTCCGTCTAATCGTGGTCGTCTCGCAAACCGATCTGTCGATCGGTCCACGCCAGTACTGTTCAGCGGCATGATCTGACGTATTTGTTATAAGTAGCCGAAACTTTATTATATACCGATCCAAGTTTGAAAATGTCTTTCACGAGTGACCTTCACCAGGACCTGTTTCGACTGTACGAACGATACGTCGGCGAACCCGACTCGAAAAAAGACGTCTACGGCTACTGGCTGTTTATCCTTGGCTACGCAGTAGCCGCGGCGGGCGTGTTCACCTTCGTCATCGGCTATGCGGGGAACGCAGACTCCTATACGCTGATCAGGGTGTCCGGCGTGGCTGCTGCGACGGGTCTCGCGTTGTGTCTGTTCGGGATTGTCCTGATGCTCCCGGTGCGAAAACGGGGGATTCAGGCCGGCGGTGTCGGACTGGTGGTCTCTCTGGTCGGCGTCGGCTTCTTTGCGTACGCCTATCCGTACAACTGGCGCGAGCTCGGCGCCGACTACAGCGTCGAGGTGATCACCGTCTACACGACCGGTGTTGCGATCATCGCGGGCGTCACTGCCCTCGTCCCGGTCCTTACGGGCCGAAAAGGAATGTTCGTCGAGGAGGAGGGTGTGACCGACGATCCGCCGATCCTGACCGGCGACGCCACCGAAGGCGCACAGTTCGCTGCCTTCCGTGACGAACACGGCGACTGGACGTGGCACGTTCTCCATCTCGAAGCGCTGGCACGGAGCGAGGGAAGCGCCGTCACCCGCCCGGATGCCCGCGAGGGGATCGAACGCGTCAAATCCCAGATCAGCTCTGCGGGGTTGATGGAGCTAACGACCTCGGCGTTCCGGCTCTACGAGGATCGAGACGGCACCTGGCAGTGGGCCCTTGCCCGCGACGACGGGAGCATCGTCGGTGCCTGTGCCGGCACGTTCGACGAACGGGACGGTGCGGAGAACTCGGTGAGTTTCCTCAAAGATCGCGGTCCCGGAGCCGACATTATCGAGATCGAAGACGCCGCCTTCACCTACACCGAAGAGCGCGACCAGTGGTACTGGACGCTCGTCGATGACGATCGAACCGCCCTGGCGACAGGCGAGTCGGGATACCACACACAAGAACGCGCCGAAGAGGCCGCTCGGACGTTCGCCGACCGGTTCGATCGGGTCCGGCTGCTCGACATCGAACACGTCGGCGTCGAACTCTTTGAGCGGGACGAGGAGTGGACGTGGCGACTCGTCGACGCGGCAGACGAGGTCGTGGCGACTGCAGCCGACGCGTTCGACTCGCGTCGCGATGCGGAGGAAGCCGCCGAGGCGTTGCTTCCGGCGCTTGAATCGGCAGCGATCACTGTCGCCGGCGAGCCGAGCTACGAACACTACCAGTCCGGCGAAGAGTGGCGGTTCCGGCTGGTCGACGAGGCCGAACACGTCGTCGCTCAGAGCCCAGACGGGCTGGCCGAGCACGACGACTCGGAACGGCGTGCAGCGGCGTTCCAGACGAACGCGCGCAGTGCAGATGTCGTCGAGATCGAGGACGCGGAGTACGAGGTCTACCCCACAGGCCAGGAGTTGACCTTCGACGAGAGCGGCCTGCCCGTCGCCACGGAGACAGTGTCGACCGACGGTGGAACGACGACGACCACCGGCGAACCGCCGGCCGAGGGCGAGGAGACGACCGACTGGCAGTGGCGACTCGTCACCGACGATCGCGACATCGTCGCTGGAAGCACGGAACCCCACGACAGTCCAGCAACCGCGGCCGAGGCGATCGAACGGGTCCGCCAGCAGGCAAGCGAGGCGGATCTGATCGAGTTCGAGAACGCGGCGTTCCAGGTGTACGAAGCCGACGACAGCGAGTGGCGCTGGCGGCTGATCGACGAGGACGGCAACGTCCTCGCAGATAGCGGTGCTGAACACACCTCGCGTGGAGAGGCCGCAGAGGCGATGATGACGCTCAAAGAGCAGGCACCCGACGCCGAACTGCTGGAGATCGAGACGGCGGCGTTCGAGCTGTTCGTCAACGAGGACGACGAGTGGGGCTGGCGGCTGATCGACGAGGCTGGCAAACTCGTCGCCGAAGATCCGGCTATTCACCCAACCCGGAGTGCGGCGCGGGAGGCGATGAATCGACTGCTCGACCATCTCGACTCGGCAGTTCGGACGATGGATCGCGCCATCTTCCAGCCGTACGCGGACGACGACTGGCACTGGCGATTTGTCCTCCCAAGCGGGGACACCGTCGCCGTCGACGGCGAGAGCCACCCGACACGGGACGAACTGGTCGACAGCCTCGACGCGATCCGCGAGGCAGCGGCCACCGCCCAGGGGTACACCGTCGGCGACGTCGCCATCCAGCTCTATGGGGGCAGCGAGTGGCGGTTCCGACTGCTCGATCGCGATCGCGAGGAAATCGCCGATGGGGCCGACTCCTACCCCGATCGCGATAGCGCGATGGCTGCCGTCGAGACCCTCACGACACACGCCGAAACCGCGCCGATCTTCACCATCGAAGACGCCGTGATCCGTCTCGACGGAGACGACGGCTGGTCGTGGGACCTGGTCGATCGCGACCGAGAGGTCTCTGCGAGCGGGGCCGGCGTCGCTCCCACGAAAGACGACGCCGTTTCCGAGATCGAGACCGTCCGCCAGCTCGCACCGATCGCCGGTCGCGTCGACTTCGACGTGGCGTCTTTCGAACTGGTCGGCGACGAGAACGACGAGTGGACCTGGCGGCTCATCGACGAGGACGGCAGAACGGTCGCGACCGCCTCCGAAGTCTACGTCTCGAACGAAGCCGCTCGCGAGGCGATCGAGGACGTTCGGTCGCTGATCGAGGCGGCAAGCATCCTCGAAATCGATAGCGTCTCATTCGAGCTTCACAGCGCCAACGAAGAGGGGTGGGTGTGGCGGCTGGTCGACGAGTACGGGTCGACGATGGCCGAGAGCACCCAGACCTACGAGACCAGGACTGCGGCCCGCGAGGCGATGAACGACGTCAAGTCCCACGCGCCGGAGGGCTGGATCACGTTCACCGAGTAGCCGGCATCGATCGGGCCGTTTTTTATCGACCACCGCCAGTGACCGATCGTGAGCGAGTACGACACCGTTGGGGCGGACGTCGAACACGAAGAGGAGATCCCGGAGGACCACCCGAGATACCAGGATCTACTCACCCGCCACCGGATCGAGAAAGGCGTCGAGAAGGGAATTACCCACCTCCAGGGGATGCACGCCGAAGGTCGCGGGAGTGCTTTCGATTACCTGCTCGGCGAGGAGACGATTCCAAGCGCCGACGCTGCCGAACGGACAGCGGCCGCCCACCTGCTGCTGGCCGATCGACCAGTCCTTTCGATCAACGGCAACGTCGCGGCGCTCGTCCCCAGCGAGATGGTCGCCCTGGCCGACGCGACGGGAGCCAAACTGGAAGTCAATCTGTTCAACCGCACACGGGAGCGGATCGAGGCGATCGCCGACTATCTCCGCGACCACGGTGCCGAGGATGTAAAGGGAATCGAGGCCGACGCACGCATCCCGAACTTGGACCACCAGCGCGCGAAAGTCGACGAAGACGGGATCTACACGGCCGACGTGGTCCTCGTCCCCCTCGAAGACGGCGATCGGGCAGAGGCCCTTGAGGCGATGGACAAAACCGAGATCGTCATCGACCTCAACCCGCTGTCGCGATCGCCACAGGTCGCCGACGTGCCGATCGTCGACAACATCATCCGCGCAGTGCCGAACATGACCGCCCACGCCCGCGAGCTGGCGGACGCCGACGCGGCCGAACTGCAGGCGATCGTCGACGGATTCGATCGGGAGCAGGCACTGGCAAACGCCGAAGAACGGATTCGAGACGGGTTCTGACAGCAGCACCTCGCGGTGGAATTTTGTGTGTACACCGTCTTCAGCCGGGTATGTCGGCCACGAACCGATCGCTGCTGATCCCTACTGTCGTCTCCGTCGGTTCCGTCATCCTCGTCGGCCTTCCTGCAACGTCGCTCGTCGCTACTGTGTTGTGGACAGCGATCGAGGCGATCGGCTGGGGCGGAGTCATCGAATCCGGCGGCTCCCTCCTCGTCCTCGGCGTCTCGGTACTGATTGGCTTCCAGTTTGCCGCCGAGATCGCCGCGGTACAGCTCGGCGGAATCGACGCACTCGATCGGGGCTCTCCGCGGGTCGCACTCGCCCGCAAAGTCGGGTTCGCGACGATCGTGGTCCTCGCTCTCGGGGCCGCTGCCTGGTTCGCGATGACAGCTACCCTCGGCGGCTACGGCCCGGCGATCGGGGGTCTCGGCCTGCTCGTCGTCGCGGCGATCGTGCTCGTGAGTTATCGAGGCCGCCGGGGATTTCTGGCCGGGCTCCGTTCGGCGTCGCCCTGATGGATCCGGACACTGCGGCTCCCGTGTCCGATTCACGATCGATCGGCGATCCGCGGCGAGACGCCGTCGCGCTCGCCGTCCCGGTCGGTCGTCATGGAGTCGTCCCCGTCGAGCGACGGAAGCCGTGATTTGACGGCTGCGACCGCCTCTTCGACCTGATAGTACGACACGGAGAGATACTCGCTTGCGCGTCGCGTCACCGAATTATCGATCTCGTAGTCGACGCCCTGTCCCTCGATCGTGTCGCCGTCGTAGCTCGACAGCCACCGCCGGGCGAGTCGGACGCCTTTTTCGGCGTCGTAGCCGCGGGCGACGTAGTGTTTGTAGGGATGGCGGATCCACGAACACTCCCAGTGGGCATAGACGTCGACCCCCTCGGCGTCTTCGAGTTCGTGGAGCACGATGTGAAGCTGGTACGACGAAAGCGCCGACGGGCGCCATACCCACGATCCCTCCGAAGTGTTGCCGTCTGCACGCACCTTCAGCGCCGCGATCGGGTTCCGCGAGAACCCAAGCTCCTCGAGGATCGATTCGATCGTCGCCTCGCTGCAGTTGGTCGTCAAGGCGTACTCTTCGGCTGTCGTGTGGCTGACGGCGTAGCCGTCGAAGCTGCCGGCCAGCAGATAGTGAATCTGTGGCAGGAAACTCCGGCGAACGGCGTTGACGGCATCCTCTCTAAAGCCCATGGAGTCGGCGTGGTTATGACGACGATGCGGAAATGGCTTCGGCAGGCACTCGCCACGCGATCACCGTCGTCAACACCCGATTCGGCAGCTGGGTGGAGACGTCCTGGCGACTGCAGGCGATCGGCGGACTCCCGTGGGACGATCCCTATCAAGGGGTATAAATTCCTGCTCCGGTTTCAGCCACGTATGGACACCTACGACCTGATCACGCGAAACGCCGAGGAGGTCGTCACCGACGAGGAGGTACGCGATCTCGCCGCCGAGCCGGCGGGCAAACGCGTCTACGTCGGATACGAGCCCTCAGGCGTCCTCCATCTCGGCCATCTGCTGACGGCGAACAAGCTCATCGATCTTCAGACGGCCGGGATGGAGGTCGTCGTCTTGCTCGCGGACGTCCACGCCTACCTCAACGGCAAAGGGAGCTTCGAGGAGATCCGCGAGACGGCCGAACAGATGAAAGCCCAGTTCGTCGCCTACGGGCTCGACGAGAAGCAGACGGAGTTCGTCTACGGCTCTGACTTCCAGCTCGAGGAGGAGTACACGCTCGATCTCCACGAACTCGAACTCTCGACGACGATGAACCGCGCCCAGCGGGCGATGGCCGAACTCCAGTCCGGCGAGACGGCGAAGGTGAGCCACCTCGTCTACCCGCTGATGCAGGCGCTTGACATCGAGTACCTCGATCTCGATCTCGCCGTCGGCGGGTTGGATCAGCGCAAGGTCCACATGCTCGCCCGCGAGGAGCTCCCCGAACTCGGCTACGACGTCCGACCGGCGCTGCACACGCCGATCGTCGCCGATCTCACCACTGGCGAGGGGAAGATGTCCTCGAGTGAGGGTGTGACGATCTCGATGGAAGACTCGACCGAGGAGATCGAACAGAAAGTCAACTCGGCGTTCTGTCCGCCGACGCGAGATCCCGACGACGACCTCGAAAATCCCGTCCTCGAGCTGTTCGAGTACCACGTGTTCCCTCGATTCGAGACGGTCACCGTCGAGCGACCCGAAAAGTACGGTGGCGACCTCGTCTATGAGACCTACGACGCGCTGGCCAAAGACGTAGAATCCGGCGAGTTGCATCCCGCAGACGCCAAGGGGACGCTTGCGACGCATCTCGACGAACTCATCGCACCGGGGCGGGCGAAACTCCGTGAACTGCGCGCCTGATCTCCGGGGCGGGCGACACTGCGTGAACTGCGCGCCTGATCTCCGGGGCGGGCGACACTGCGTGAACTGCGCGCCTGATCTCCGGGGCGGGCGACACTGCGTGAACTGCGCGCCTGACCGGGCAAGTAGAGCCTTCCGATTCAAGTGTACAGACTCCCTTGGGAGGGTATGAACGAGACGCGTCGATCGATTCTTGGGGCCATCGACGGGGAGACGCTATCGGGGCCAACACTGGCCGCAGAGCTCGGCATCTCGCGAGCAGCCGTCTGGAAACATATCGAGGCGCTTCGGGCGGCCGGGTTCGAGATCGAAAGCGGGGCCGACGGCTACCGGCTTATCGACGTGGCGGCGTACAACGGGCCGGCAGTCGAGTACGGACTCGACGCTCCGTTTACGGTCGAATACCACGACGCGATCGGGAGTACGAACGATCGGGCACGCGAACTCGCGACGGATGGTGCTGCGGACGTCGCCGTCCTCGCGGACGAACAGACGGGCGGGCGCGGCCGACTCGAACGCGAGTGGTCGGCACCGGCGGGTGGTGTCTGGGTGAGTATCGTCTCCCGGCCCGCGATCGAACCCGCCAGAGCGCCACTGTACACCCTTGCGGCATCGGTGGCGACGGCGAGGGCTGCCCGGGAAGCCGGTGTCGACGCCCGAATCAAGTGGCCAAACGACGTCGTCGTCCCGATTGACGACACCGACTACCGAAAGCTGGCAGGCATTCTCACCGAAATGGAAGGCGAAATGGGCCGCATCGAGTGGCTCGTCGTCGGAATCGGCGTCAACGCGAACGTCGACGCCGACGCGCTCCCCGAGACGGCGACCAGTATCCGCGCCGAGGCTGGTGACATCGATCGGCGGCTCTTCGTCCAGCGACTCCTCGAAGCGTTCGATCGCTACCGGAACGATCTCGAGGGCGTCGTCCCCGCATGGCGCGAGCACGCGCTCACGCTGGGCCAGCGTGTCCGAATCGATCGCCAGACGGGCGAGATCGTCGGCGACGCGGTCGACGTGACGGCTTCGGGAGCGCTCGTCGTCGACACCGAGAATGGACGAGAAACGGTCTCTGCAGGCGACTGTGAACATCTCCGTCCGGTCTGACCAGGTTCGGTCGATCACGCAGTGGGATGGCTCTCTGTGCAGATGACAGGTAGAACGCCGTCCGCCGTCTGGAACCCTGTCGAGGACGACACGTGACCCTCATTGCCCTGATCGTCCCGAATCCGGCCGTCGATACCGACCGTCCGATCGACGCCGACCGGTTGCCTCTCTGTTGACAATCAGTTAGTGATTTTTGAGTTCGAAGCTCAATCTATGTCACTGTGGCCCACAAAGTATAATATGTAAGAGTACACTGCCTCTTATGATGAGAAGACGAACGGTTCTTGGGGCTGTCGGTGCCGCTGGAATGCTTACAACGGCAGGGTGTCTCGTTGATAATGGATCCGATGGCGGAGAGGAGTCGTTCAACGTCGGTGTCATTTACTCAACGGGTGGCCTCGGTGACGAATCGTTCAACGACATGGCCCACAGCGGCGTTCAACAGGCAGAGGAGGATTTCGGTATCGAGTATCAGAACGCCGAACCCGACGCACCGGCGGACATGAACGATATGCAACGCCAGTTTGCGGGCGATGAAGATATCGACGTCGTCGTCTGCATCGGCTTTGACCACGAGACGGACCTGGCCGATAACGCCGCAGAGTTTTCGGATACACAGTTTGTTCTGGTCGATGCGGCCGTCGAGGCTGACAACGTCGCGAACTATCTCTTCCGGGAACACGAAGGGGCGTTCCAGGTCGGCCACCTTGCGGGGCTGTTGACCGAGATGGAGTACGCCCACGGCGGCGGCGAAACTGATTCCGACGAGTCGGTCGTTGGCTTCGTCGGCGGTGAAGAGACCTCGTTGATCGAGCGGTTCGAAGCCGGCTACATCGCTGGCGCCGAACACGCTACCGAGAACGTCGAGACGCCCTCAGCCTATGCCGGCAGCTGGAACGACCCAACGCAGGGCCAAGAGATTGCCAGCAGTATGTACGACGACGGCGCGGATATCGTCTATCACGCCGCAGGTGGCACTGGCGGTGGCGTCTTCGAGGCCGCCCAGTCGGCCGAGCGGTTTGCGATCGGCGTCGACGACGACCAGTCGGTAAGTGCCTCCGAGTTCAGCGATGTCATCGTTGCAAGCATGATCAAACGCGTCGACACGGCCGTCTACGAGTCAATCGAGGCGGTGATCGACGACGAGTTTGAACCTGGTGTCAACGACCTCGGACTGGAAGAGGACGGCGTGGGTGCGGTCATCGGACAGGACTTCGAGGACGAACTCCCCGAGGATATCGTCGAGGCACTTGAGGAGTCGCGAAACGCTATCATTGACGGCGAGATCACCGTCCCGGAAGACCCAGACGATATATGAAAGGTCGATGGAGAGCCACACTGGAACGTCGAGTCGAGTGACCCCTCCGGCGGTCCACCTCGACGGTATCACCAAACGGTTTCCTGGCGTCGTCGCCAACGATGACGTCGACTTTACCGTCGAACGCGGCACGATTCACGCGCTCGTTGGCGAAAACGGGGCGGGTAAAACGACGCTAATGAACGTCCTCTATGGGCTCTACGAACCGACAGCGGGGACCGTCCGGATCGGCGGCGAGACCCAGTCGTTCGACGACCCCGGCGACGCGATGGCTGTCGGGATCGGAATGATCCACCAGCACTTCATGCTCGTAGAGACGATGACCGTCGCTGAAAACGTCGTGCTCGGCGACGAACCGAAAAAGTGGGGCGGACTCGTCACGGACCGAACGCGGGCAATCGAAGAGACGCAAGCACTTGCTGACCGATACGGCTTTGACATCGACCCGACCGAGCGGATCGAGGATATCAGCGTCGGCGAACAACAGCGCGTCGAAATCCTGAAGACATTGTACCGCGGCGCAGACATCTTGATTCTCGACGAGCCGACGGCCGTTCTCACGCCACAGGAGGTCGAGGCGCTGTACGACGTTCTCGAGGAACTGATCGCCGAGGAGAAGACGATCATTTTCATTACGCATAAACTCGGCGAGGCGTTACACGCTGCCGACGAAATCAGTGTCCTCCGAGATGGAGAGCTGATCGGCACCGTCTCGGCCGCCGAGGCGACCCGCGAGCAACTCGCCCGGATGATGGTCGGGCGAGAGGTCTTGCTCGAGGTCGAAATGGAGGCCGCGACACCCGGTTCGACCGTACTCGGGGTCAACGAGCTCGTCGTCGAGGACGATCGCGACGTTCGCGCCGTCGACGACGTCGGCTTCGAGGTTCACGAAGGTGAGGTGTTCGGTATCGCCGGCGTCGACGGCAATGGTCAGAGTGAACTCGTCGAAGCCATTGCGGGGCTTCGGCCGGCCGAGGCAGGTGTGATTACGTTTGAGGGCGCCGACGTCACGGCCGACTCACGCCGATCACGGATCGCCCGCGGAATGGCCTACGTCGCCGAGGATCGACAAAAACGCAGCCTGGTCATGGAGTACGATCTCCGCCGGAACGGCATCCTCGGTTGCCAGCGTCTGCCGTCGTTTACTGACGGCTGGCTGATCGACTGGGACCGGAGCGACGAGTACGTTGATAACGTTATCGAGGAGTACGACGTTCGGCCGGCAGACCCTGGCGCGGAGGCACATTCGCTGTCAGGTGGCAACCAGCAGAAGTTCATCGTCGGTCGGGAGTTCGAGCGCGACCCCTCGCTCGTGATCGCCTCCCAGCCCACCCGCGGTGTCGACATTGGGAGCATCGAGTTTATCCACGAACGGCTGCTCGATCTCAGAGCGGAGCAAAAGGCCGTCTTACTGGTTTCTTCGAAGCTCGACGAGGTGATGCAGCTGTCGGATCGCCTCGGGGTGATGCACGACGGCGAAATCGTCGGCGTGGTCGATCCAGATAAGATTTCCGAAGAGGAACTCGGCCTGCTCATGGCTGGTGAGCTGCCAACCGGGCTCGACGTCGACTCGGCTCGCGCCAAGCGACGGGAGGCGGTATGACTGACTGGCGTATACGTCTCGAGACCACCCTCAACCGGCTTGTCGACGCCTCTGCGGCTGAACGCATCGTGATCAGCCTCGCATCGTTGCTCGTTGCAATCCTCGTCGGTGCGGTCCTCGTGTTCGTGTCTGGTTTCGTTGCTGACTGTTCGGACCCGGCAATCTTTATCCCGGGTCTTGGCTACGGCTGTTACAACCCCCTCGAGGTGTACTGGGCGATGACGACCGGCGCGTTCGGCTCGTCCGCTGCGTTCGGTCGGACGCTTCAGGAGACGACGCTGCTCCTGTTTACCGGGCTGTCGGTTGCCGTCGCCTTTCGGGCGGGGCTGTTCAATATCGGCACGCAGGGACAGATGGTTCTCGGTGCGTTAGCGACCGCCCTGACCGTTATCTACCTTGGCGAGTTCGTCCCTGGAAACGTTATCGGGACGCTCATCGTGCTCCCGATCGGCATCCTCGTTGGCGCGGTCGCCGGCGGACTCTGGGGGATGCTCCCCGGTCTGATGAAAGCCTACGCCGATGCCCATGAGGTAATCACAACGATTATGTTGAATTTCGTGGCGATAGGAATCGCCTTCTGGGCGGTCCAGAACCACGTCGGTAATCTTGAGACGGGTTCGGTACAGACCCACTCGATTCCGGACATTGCACGGCTGCCGGCGACGATCGACGGGTCGCGGTTTTCGATCTACGCCTTGGTGGGTGCACTCGCCGTCGCGGCCGGCATCTCATTGCTATACAACCGAACCGTCCTCGGCTACGAACTCCGGACGAGCGGCATCCAGGAAGCTGCAGCAGCGTACAGCGGCGTCAACGCAAAGCGCAACATCGTTACCAGCATGACACTGTCGGGCGCACTCGGTGGCGTCGCCGGTGCGATCTACGTCACGATGGTTCAGTATCGCTGGCAGGATGGTATCCCGCCGCTCGGTTTTGACGGTATCGCCGTCTCGATTCTCGCGGGGAACAATCCGATCGGTGTGATCCCCGCGTCGCTGTTGTTCGGCGGTATGAAAAGCGGCAGTTTAGCGATCGATCTCACGATGGGTGTCCCACCGGAACTCGTCGAGGTTCTCCGGGGGCTGATTATTCTCTTTATCGCGATGCCAGAGTTTTTCCGTCTGATCGGCAACCGCTACGGCTACGGCACTGGCAGGGGTGAAACGGCGTGAACCGGCCGACCGTCACGCGAAGACAGGGCCTGACGATCGGGGTGATCCTCTTTGGCATCCTCACAATAGGCCTGGTCGTTGATGGGGGTCGAGCCCTGCTTACGGACGTCACTGGCGTCATCAGCACGTCCTATCTGGCCGCGGCGTTCCGATTTACCGTCCCCATCGCCTTCGCGGCGATGGGCGGGATCTTCGCCGAAAAGGCCGGCGTCATCAACATCGGCCTCGAGGGTCTGCTGATCATTGGTGCCTTCGGTGGCGTTGCTGCGCTGTGGGGGCTGGCGGCAACGCCACTCGGTCCGAACATCTACCTCGCGTTCGTGCTTGCAATTCTCGCGAGCACGGTCGTGTCGTTGCTGTTCGCGATCGTTTGCATCGAATTCAAAGCTGACCAGATCATCGCCGGGCTTGCCGTCTGGCTGATCGCGCTCGGCTTTGCACCCTTTGCGAGTATCGTCATCTGGGAGCGGACGAACAGTCCAAGCGTCGGCACCTTCCCCACCTGGGAGATTCCAATCCTCGCCGAGTTGCCAGGCGTCGGGGCGCTTTTCAGTGCGACGCTGCCGGTCTTCTTGTTGTTTGTTGCGGTACCGTTCTCGTGGTACCTGCTTACTCGGACGCCGTTTGGGATGTGGATCGAAGCCAGCGGTGAGGACCCCGAGAGCCTCGACACCGCCGGCATCAGCGTCCGCCGCATTCGGTATGCCGGCGTCTTGCTCTCCGGAATCTACTGTGGAATCGGCGGGGCAGGCCTCGCACTCACCACTGGGCAGTTCGTTGGCAGCGGTGATACGATGGTCGACGGTCGGGGCTGGATTGGGCTCACCGCCTACTTGATCGGCAACTACAATCCGATCGGCGCGTTCCTCGCGTCGTTTCTCTTTGCGGGACTCGACGCCTTACAGCTCCAACTGCAGCAAATCGCCGGCTACGACGTCTCGGCGACGCTCGTCGGTATCATCCCCTACATTGCCGTTCTCGTCATCCTCACGTTTGTCGGCCGGACGCGGATGCCTTCGGCAGCAGGAGAACAGTACGAATCAGACGAGTGAGTTTGGTGTACTTCGTGTTTGTCCGCTAAACCCGCGCATTTTTTGTCATCTCATTTCCAATCAGCCGATATGGCTTCATACTCTCCAACGCGACTGCTGGTAGACACCGACACCGCCGGGGACGACACGCAAGCACTCTTATTGGCCGCGCTCTCCGATCGTATCGCCCTCGAGGGCGTCACCATCTGTGCCGGCAATGTCCCGTTTGAGTATCAAGTCGAGAACGCAAAGTACACGCTCGAGTTGGCGGATGCCGGCGACGTACCCGTTTACGAGGGTGCTCGATCACCGCTTCTCAAAGAGTACAGACATGCCGAGTACGTCCACGGCGAGGGTGGCCTTGGGGGAAATCTGTTTCCCGAGACGGGCATTCCCTCGGCCAAGGAACACGCCGTCGACACGATCGTCCGGACAGCACGGGAGAATCCGGGCGAGGTCACACTCGCCTGTATCGCTCCGCTGACCAACGTCGCACTCGCACTCCAACGCGAACCCGATCTGCCCGAGTTGCTCGACGACGTCTGGATCATGGGCGGAGCGGTCAACACTCTCGGGAACATCACGCCCGCTGCTGAGTACAACTTCTGGGTCGATCCCGATGCCGCACGGATCGTCATGGAGGCATTCGACGTGACGCTCGTCGACTGGGGGGTGACCGTCCGCGACTCGTTGTTCGAACCCGACACCTTCGATACCATCGCGGCGATAGACAGTCCCTACGCCGAGTTCTTCGTGACTATCACCGAAGCCGTCCGCGAATTCAACAGCCAGTCGGCCCACGACTCTCTGAAGGCTGATGTCACGACCCAGCCGGACTCGCTGACGCTCGCGACCCTCCTAGAGCCCGATATCGTCGAACGGACGGAAACCTACGCGATAACAGTCGACGATCGAGACGGGCTGACCCGCGGATACAGTCTCGTGGACGAACTCGGGGTGACCGACCGCGAGCCTCGCACTCGAGTTATCGAATCGGTCGATGCAGAACGTTTCGAACGCATGATGCTCGATATGCTCGAGTGCGGCGACCCACACTACTCGAGGTGAACCGCTATGTATCGAGGCCGCCACGGGTTTCGGGCTGCCGTGTCCGCGGTACCCCACGGCGACAGTCGACAGGTGACTCGAATAGGTAGGATTCAATCGATTGCGACAGATGACTGCGCTGTCGGGTCGTTGAGGTCGTTGTCGCCGACACGAACCGTCAACACGGGAACGGCCGCCTGGCGGACGACACGCTCCGTGACGCTGCCAAGCAGGAGTCGATCGATCCCACCGCGACCGTGGGTTCCCATCACCACGAGGTCACAGCGGTCGGGGGTGGCGTGATCGACGATCGTCCGACTCGGTGACCCCTCGAGAACGCTGGTTTCGACGGCCACGTCGTCCGGGGCGAGCGATCGGGCCCGCTCGACGGCGGCGTCGCCCTCGGCGTGGAGTGCATCACTGATTCCGTCCCAGGCAGTCTCCATGGGAAGCCCACCGTAGCCAGCGACGTTGACGACGTACAGCACGTGTACCATCGCGTCGTGTGCACGCGCCAGATCGAACGCGTATCTGAGTGCGTCTTCGACCTCTTCCGACCCATCAGTCGGGGCGAGAATACAGTCGTACATCTTGGTACTAAGTAACATACCACAGCCATCAGCATAACCCTGTCTCAACCTCCCATCCGTACAGGAGGTCGCCGCGAGTGGAGTGTCAGTTCGGGGAATAACATCTAACCCAGTTCGGGGAGTAACACCTGACCCGGTTCAAAGAGCGACGTGCCGGCCGATCGTTGCCTTACAAAATCACGTCCGCGATGTCGTCGACGCCGGCACGCCGAACGACAGCCCGGACCGGGTCCTGTGCCCCGGTGAGGTTGTCCGACTCGCCGTCGAGTACCAACAGCCGCGCCTCCCGACCGGGCTCAATCAACCCGTAGTCGAGGTCCGCAAGTTCGGCGCCGTTGACCGTCGCCATTCGAAGGATCTCCGCGGCCGGCAGATCGGAGCACTTCGCGGCGAACTCCATCTCCCGAAACATCGACGGCGAGTTGAGCATCACGTTGTCCGTTCCGAGTGCAAGCGTCGTCCGGTCGGCAAGCGCCTCGATCGGCGGGAGACCGACGCCGGTCACCAGATTCGATCGTGGACAGACGACGATCGGGATCTCGCTGTCTGCGATGCGGTCGAGGTGGGCCGACTCGGGGTGGACGACGTGGACGAGGAACGCGGGGTCGAGATCGAGCGCCGGGTCGATATCGCTCGCATCGACTTCGCCAGCGTGGATCCCGAACGGTTTCCCGGCCTCCCGGGTCGCCGCCCGTTCTCGATCGAAGCTGTCGTCGTTGGCCCCGCTCGCGCCGAAGCCGTCCCCCTCGTGCATGGCCTCGATCGAGCCGCGAGCGAACGCGAGGGCGTCGATATCGACCCCGGCTGCAGCCTCGGCGAGCAACTCGACGCCAGCGACGTCACCCTCACGAAAGTCCAGGCAGGCCGCCGTTCCGCCTCGGTGCATGAACTGCAGCGATCGGGACATGGCGGCGACCAGGTCCTCGCGAGATGCCGCCCGGAGCAGCCGGTGTTTCAGTCCGTCCGGTGGCGCGACGAGTTCCTCCAGCGAGAGGCCGCCACCGGCCTCCTTGGCGATCGAGTCGCCGATATGCGTGTGGGCGTTGACGAACGCCGGCAGAATGATATCGGTGCTCTCGACCGGCTCCGCTTCGATCGCTGCGATCGTCCCGTCGTCGACGACGAGCCGCCCCTCGATCGGCTCGAACGCACGGCCCCGGAGGATCGTCCCCGTCAGTTCCATACCGGACTGTGCGTCGGTGGCCTCTTGAACCGTTCGGCGTCGGCTGGCTGGTGGTCGTCCATCACGGGACAGCGATCACCGATAGAGCGGGACAGCGATCACCGATAGCGCGAGACAACGACCTCACTCGATGTACTGGTCTAAGGTCGTATCGAGCCCGTCTCGAACCTCCCGAACCAGCGCCCCATCGATATCGAGACCGAGCACGTCGACTGCAGCCCGGCCGACCCGATCGCGGACGCCGGCCGGCGAGTAGACCCCGAGTCGCCACTGTGAGTACTGGCCTGCCCGGAGTGCCGCCACGAGCGGCGACTGCTGTTCGAGCGATCGGATCTCGCCATTGACCATTACGCGCGTGGTCGACTCGGTCATCGACGGCCGGGAGGGAACGTCGAGGATCACCTGTCCGCGATCGACGCCCGCCTCGATCGCGATGTCGCGCTCGAACTCCCGGATCGTCTCGTGGTCCGACTCGATGATCCCGCCGGGAACGTCGTCCATCTCGGCCCACACCGCCCGCTTGAACAGCGATCGCTCGTCGAGTCGCCGCGAGAACTCGCGGGTGTCGGAACAGGCCCGCAACGCCGCGATCAGATCGTGGTCGTCCATCCGCTGGAGCTGTGTCGCGTCGATATCGGTCTCGGGCGCGTCGAGAAGTCGCTCGGCTCCACGACGGAGCATGGCCTTGCCGATCCGGGCGACGCTGTGGCTGTAAACGGTCGGGTTCATCAGCGCTCGGGCGACCAGCAGGCTCTCGGCTGTCTGGACGTTCCCCTCGGCGAGGACGAGTTCGCCGTCGACGAACGTCAGCTCTCGGACCAGCCGGCCCGTGTCGATCGTCCCGTAGGGAACGCCCGTGTGGTGGGCGTCTCGAACGAGATAGTCCATCCGATCGACGTCGAGTTCGCCCGAGACGAGCTGGCCGAACCGCCCCGCTCCCGCGACGAGGTCGGCAACTGCAGCCGGGTCGAGATCGTGCTCCCGGAGCACGTCCCCAACCTGTCCGTCGGCCAGCAGCTCGTAGACGTCGTCGTGGTATCGACCCGTCCGCCGGTAGGTCAACGCCTCGAGATTGTGGCTGAACGGCCCGTGGCCCACGTCGTGTAAGAGTGCGGCCGCGTGGACGCGATCGGCCTGTCGCCCCTCGATTCCGAGCTGGTCGAGTGCGCCACAGGCGAGATGGTAGACGCCGAGACTGTGCTCGAAGCGGGTGTGGTTGGCCGAGGGATAGACGAGCGAGACGGTTCCAAGCTGGCGGATTCGGCGGAGCCGCTGGAGGGCCGGCGTATCGAGGAGGTCGCGTGCCACCCCCTCGATCTGGATATGATCGTGCACGCTGTCCTTGATAATCTTCATGTCCCACCGTTCGGCGGTCGAATACAAAAACGATCGTGCGTGGGGAGACAACCCGAACGGCTGTCACCGACCGGATCAGTACGGCTTTGTCCGCCGACTCCTAACGATCGCACACGATGCCCGTGATGACGATCGCGACGATCGCGCTGTTTGCGATCACGATTCTCTGTCTGATCGCCCTCCTGTATATTTCGACCCAGTGGGACGAGTAGAGTGGGTGGTGGTTTCCGGAGGGGTGCTACTGCCGGCACCACTCCTACTGGCATTGCGGTGGTGGCACATATCGATGACTGAACTCGAGATTCCGCCACACCTCGACCAGCAACAGGTCGCCGAACTCGTCGACGAACACGTCGATGTCGGCGACGAGGTCCAGATATGGGAGGCCGAACGAACGGGCGGGGACGCTCCCGAACGCACCGGGACGGTGACGGGAATCGAACCCGGCTATCTCGAACTGGACGACGAGCCCCTTGAGGGGCCCAGCGTCCGGTACGACGAGATCAAGACGGTCATTCGCGTCAACGCCGAGTAGTTGGTCGGGTTGAAACAGTCCGTTGCCTTTCTGTCGGCCGATCGGGGAGCGCGTTGGTCGACACTCATACGGATACGTGTCATCAATTACCGCCGATCGGCGATACGGTACTACCGATCGGCGGTACCGACGGACACTAATCCGTCTCAGTCACGCTCGTCGGGATGATCGTCAGTCAGCGCGTCGAGGCGTTCGAGTTCGCGTGTCGCCTCCGAGGACCGCCGGTGTTGCGGGGATGTGATCGCCTCACCGGAGCCCTCGATTCGATCGTCGGATCGCCACGGCGAACCATGTCCGCAATTGGACCAGTGCTGCTCGGAGCACGTTCGGACCGACGACCACGGAACGCAACCGTGTTGGTAGGCTCTGCTGAAACCCTCAGCAGATGACAAATACAGAGGCTTAGTGCAGCATGATGACCCTGTTTGTTTCACGCCGAAAGCAGTGACTCATCTGTTCACTCCACATGCGAGATTTCTATGATTCTCTTCTAGAAAACCGTCAAAAGGTTGAAGTAGTAAGGAAATAAACTCTATTTATGGATAGAAATCCAAAACCCCGAATGGGGACGAACGGAGATGTAATCTGGCAGCGAGTGCTTGCGTACGTAATTGACGGTATCCTTATCATGCCGTTCTTGGTAGTCCCCATTCTCATCGGGACAGTTTTCGGAGATATTGGCTTTTTGATGGCCACATTTGTCGGATTAGTTGTGATCTTTGTTTACGTATTTTTACTTGAGGGACTGTACGGCTACACCCCGGGGAAGTACATGCTCGGACTCGTCGTTGTCAAGTCTGATGGCTCAAACTGTACGATCAGCGCGTCAATACTACGAAACCTGTTATGGTTCGTTGACCAACTCCCGGTTTTCAACCTCGTCGCAATGGGATTAATACTGCTTACGGACGACAACCAACGGGTCGGTGACCTCGTTGCAGATACAGTCGTCGTTAGGCAACAGTAATCAGATCGGTATCTGTTTGCCCTGTATTGATCGATCACTACTCCTCGAAGACCGCTTTTCGGTCTGTGCCACAGTCGCGCTTTCTATTCAGTACGGGCGGTAACAATTAATATGAGCCGGGAATTTCAAGAGAGCTTGTTAGTACGTGCTTTGTGAACGTGAACCGACTACTCGATCGACACCCACTCGCCGCGATCGTCGCTCTCCTCGATCGCCGCGAGCACGCGCTGGGCGGCGAGTCCGTCTTCGAAGCTCGGTGTGAACACCTCGTGGGCGTCCGTCTCCGACGTCTCGCTCTCGACCGCGCTGAGGAACTCGTAGTTCTCGTGGACGAACGTGTGTTCCCAGCCGATGACGTGGCCCGGGGGCCACCAGTGGTCGACGTAGGGGTCGTCTTCGTCGGTGACGAGGATCGTCTCGTAGCCGCGATCGCCCTCCCGGAGTAGTTCGAGTTCGTTCAGCCGTTCGAGCGAGAACCGCAGGCTGCCTTTCGAGCCGTGAATCTCGATCGTATGATCGTTCTTGTGGCCCGTTGCGAAGCGGGAGGCTTCGAGGGTTCCCATCGCGCCGTTTTCGAACGCGATCTGGGCGGAGTAGGCGTCGTCGACGGTGACTGGACGGGTCTCGTCGCTTCCCTCCACGGAACGTTCCTCGACGAACGTCTGGAGATGGCCACTCACCCGCCCCATCTCGCCGGCGAGGTCGTCGTCGCCGACCAGGAATCGGAGCAGGTCGACGGTGTGCGAGCCGAGATCACCAAGCGCACCGGAGCCGGCCATCTCCGCGTCGTTGCGCCACGACCACGGAGCCTCGGGGTCAACCAGCCAGTCCTGAAGATACCGCCCGCGGACGTGGTGGATCTCGCCGAGTTCACCGTCGTCGAGCAACCGCTTTGCGTACTGGATCGCGGGAACAAACCGGTAGTTGAACGCACAGCCGTTGGGAACGCCGGCCTCCCTCGCTGTCCCAGCCATCTCCTTGGCCGTTTCGAGTGTCGGTGCGAGTGGCTTCTCACAGAAGACCGGGGTGCCAGCTTCGAGGGCCGCGATCGAGGGCTCGGCGTGGACGTGGTTCGGACCGAGGTTGTAGAAGACGTCGACGTCGTCGACGACGCGCTCCCAGTCGGTCGCGATCGAGTCGAAGCCGAGTCGATCGGCCGCCTCCGCCAGTGTCGTCTCGTCACGACCGACGAGGACGCTCCGTTCGACGTCCGGCGCGTCGGGAAAGAACATCGGGAGCCGCGAGAGCGCGTTTGCGTGGGCTTTTCCCATAAACCGGTAGCCGAGTACGCCAATATCGAGTGTCATGTGTTGGAGATCGGGTGTTGGTGGTGTGAATCCGTTCAGATGCCGCTACTCGGCCCAATAGGCCTCGCCGGGCGTCTCGCGGAAGACGGCCCGATCGAGCATGTCGACGGCTTTTTCGAGCCCTTCGCGGGAGCTGGTCAGCGAGTCCTCGTGTTCGATCGACAGCGTGCCGTCGTAGCCGACCATCCGCAGCGTCGAGACGAGGTCTTTCCAGTGGGACTCGTCGTGGCCGTAGCCGACCGATCGGAACAGCCACGAGCGGTTGAGTTCGTCGTCGTAGGCCGTCGTATCGAGAACGCCCTTCTCGCGGGCCTGTTCCTCGTATATTTCAGTATCCTTGGCATGGAAATGGTGAATCGCGTCCCGTTCGCCCAAAAACCGGATCGCGTCGGTGATCGAGATCCCCTGCCAGTACAGATGCGAGGGGTCGACGTTCGCACCGACGCGATCGTTCGTTGCCTCGCGCAGTTTGGCCATCCCATGAGGTTCGTAGACGAGCATGTTCGGGTGCATCTCGATCGCGAGGTCGACACCGTGGTCGTCGGCGACGGTCGCGAGATCCGACCAGTACTCACGCGCTTGCTCCCACTGGTACTCGTGGGCGTCGGCGTGTTCTGCCGGCCAGGGAGCCGTGATCCAGTTTGGCACCTCATCGTTCGGACCTCCGGCGGGCAGCCCGGAGAAACAGGTGACGACGTCGACGTCGAGCTGATCGGCGAGTACGATCGCCTCGCGAAGCTCCGTATCCGCCCGCTCGGCCTGCTCCGCGTCGGGGTGAAGCGGATTGTTGTGCGTCGCGAGCGCACTGATATGCATGTCGAACTCCGCCAAGAGCGTCTGCAACTCCAGTTGTGCGTCCTCGCTGTCGAGGTACTCCTCACGGACGAGGTGGTCATCGCCGGGGTAGCCGCCGACGCCCGGTTCGATCGCGTCGACGCCGATCTCCGAGAGATACCTGAGTGCGCCTTCGAGCGACTCGTCTGCCAGCGGCGGGGTGTGAACGCCGATGTCCATACGCCGGAACCGACGGGATCGCCCACTATAAATCCAGTGCCGAAATTCGTATAATTTGAAGCGTAGCGCCCTTTTCGGTGTCGATTTCGTCTATTCTGCTCGTCCGCTGTTGGGTTCGATCACGCCCCATCGACCGCCTCGTCGCCGATCGAGTCGACGGCGTCCCGATCCGGGAGGGCCGCCATCGCACCGGCGGCGGTCGTCGCCGCGGCCCCGACCGCGTTGGCGAACGACAGCGTCTCGGCCAGCTCGCGCTCCTCGCGCAGGCCCGCGATGGCGCCAGCGACGAAGGCGTCACCGGCTCCGGTCGTGTCGACGACGGCCGGATCGTAGCCGGGATGGCTGGCCGTTCCGGCCCACTCGGTGTCGTCGGCGGCGACGGCGATCGCGCCCGCAGCTCCCCGTGTGAGAAACACGACGTCCGGCCCCGCCGTCATCGCGTCCCGGGCGATTGCCTCGGGCGACCCGCCCTCGAAGCCGAGCCGCTCGAGTTCGCCCGTCGTCGCTTTTAACACGTCCACGTTCGCCAGTGCCTCGCCGACGACGGTTCGGTACGTCTCCTTGTCGGCCCACAGCTCCGGGCGCTCGTTCGGGTCGAACGAGATCGTACAGCCCCGATCGCTCGCTCGCTCGAACAGGTCGAGGGTCGCCTCGCGGGAGCGCCCACTCGACAATGTGACGCCGCCGGCGTGGACCCACTCACAGTCCGCGAGCACATCGTCGTCGATTCGGCCCGGTTCGAGCCGGGTATCGGCGGTTCCGTCGCGGTAGAACGAGAACTCGCGATCGCCCGTCTCGTCGTGGGTGACGAACGCGAGCGAGGTCTTCGCCGCCGAATCGAGTTCCAGATACCGGTCGGGGAGTCCGTGGCTCGGAAGCGTCTCCTGGAGGTACCGCCCGAAGGGATCGTCGCCGACACGCGTCCAGAACAGCGGCGTGTGGTCCAGTCGAGAAAGCGCCACGGCGACGTTTGCCGGCGCACCGCCGGGTCGCCGATCGAACCCATCGACTGCCGCGATCGGACCGGGTTCCTCGGGGAGGAAGTCGATCAACGTCTCGCCGGCGATCAGGATGTCGTGGCTCATATCGCGTCGTTCGACGCGCTTTGGATAAGCTATTGTGGCGGTTCGATCGCCATGATATATCTGTCGGACTCGAGTACAACGGTGCAACGATGATCGAAACCGTCGTCTTCGTCCTTGCAGTGATCATTGGGCTCCTAACGGTGTCGTTGCCCTGGCTTGCAATGGACTGGTGGGAGGCGAACCGACGGAACGACGATCGAGAGCGTGACGACGAGTCCTGATTAGCTGGTACTACTGTCGGACAGTGACGGATATCGACTGAACGGCGGGTCGAACAGTTTCACTGACTGTTGTCCGACAACAACTCGTCTGCGTCGCCGGTATTACGGTTTCCGTCCAAGGACTGACTCCTCGCCACCTGTGAAAATGACCAGGGCAGTAAGCTCGTCCTCGATATCGAAAAAGTCGTGCTCGACACCCTGTTCGACGTACACCACGTCACCCTCCTCGATCGGGAACCGTTCGGTCCCGACCTGTGCCATCCCCGATCCGGACAGAACGACGTACAGTTCGTCCATACTGTGGGGCGTTTTCGGATGCGGATTGGGGTACTGTGCGAGCTCGACGGACATCGAGTCCTCGCTGAGCACTTCCAGATAGTTCGTGTCGTCATCTTCGAACCGATCGCGCAGTTCGGACGTAGAAACGTGAGTCATTGCCGGTTATCCAGATATGCCCGCCCCGATTGAAAACACTTCGATTCTCGTATTCAATACAGGGCAAAGAGTGTACACTCACCGCGAGCGAACGGAGAGCACGGGTCAAGGAACTCCTCGAAACCGCGCCGTTGGCGCGGCTAAGGGGGTGACGTCGTGCTTTTTATCAACGTTTTGCCGAGCGACCGAGCGAAGCGAGAGGCCGCAGCGCAAACGGTTGGCGGCCGGAGGGCAGACCCAACGGAAAACGATACTTAGTCGTCTGCGGGTGCTACTGGACCGCGATCGACGTCGATTTCGCCGGCGTCGAGTTCGGCTTCGACGTTGCGGGCGGCTTCGACCATGTTGGCCATCTTGCCGTAGGCGACCTCGCGAGGCAGGAGCTTCACACCACAGTCGGGCGAGACGACGAGCTGTTCGGGCGGGACGATCTCCAGGCCCTTCGTGATGTTCTCCTCGATCTGTTCGACCGATTCGACCTCCGCGACGTGGACGTCGGTGACGCCGAGTGCGAGATCGGCGGTGAACTCGGGGTCTTTGAAAACGTCGAGCTGGTCGTAGTCGCCGTTGGCGAGTTCGAGGTCGAACTCGTCGACAGGGAACTCGAGGATTTCCGGGTAGATCCGCGAGTAGTCGCCATAACAGACGTGAAGACCGATGCGAACCTCTTCGGGGATGTCGGCGACGATCTGTTCGAGTGCCTCGCCGACGATCGCGTGGTCGTCGGGCGTCGTCGCGAGTGCGGGTTCGTCGATCTGGATGTAGCGAGCGCCGGCGTCGACGAGTTTCTCGATCTCCTCGTTGACGAGGTCTGCGAGTGCGAGCGTGAGTTCGTCGTCGTCGTCGTAGGCCTCGTTGAACGACCAGTTCGCGAGTGTGTAGGGACCCGTGATCGGTACCTTGACCGGCCGGTCGCTTGCCGCAGCCGTGAACTTGTACTCGTCGACGAGCCAGCTGTCGTCGTACTCGACCTCACTGACGACGCTTGGCTTGTCGAAGTAGTTGTGCCCCCAGACCTTGACCGGGCCGTTGAACTCGTAGCCCTCGATTCGGTGGGCGAAGAACTCGACCATCTCGTTGCGCCGCATCTCGCCGTCGACGACGACGTCGAGGCCTGCGCGCTCGTGTTCGTTCGTGATCAGGCGCGCGGCGTCGTCTTTGGCTTCCTGATAGTCGTCCTCATCGAACCCGTGATCGGGGTCCTGGTAGAGCTCTTTGGCGCGGTTTAGCCACTTCGGCTTCGGATACGAGCCGACGACGGTCGTCAGCAGGAAATGGTCGTTCGGGTGATCGTCGGGTCGGAACTGGTCTCTGTTCTCGTTCGTGCTCATGCTGCTTTCACCTCGGCGAGATCCGCGGCTTCAGCAAGGACCTCGAGTTTTTCTTCGTACTTTGCGTACGGCAGATAGAACGTCTCCGTGTTCGTGGTCAGGTAGGCCGTCTCGAACTCCGTGACGGGGATCTGGTCGAACACCCAGTCGACGCGATCGCGGATCGCTTCCGGATCCTCGACGAGCGTGTTCTGGCCGTCGGCCAGACCCAGAGAGATGCTGTCGGTCGCGCCGTACTCCTGGATGTTGTAGAGGTTGTCGTCCTGGTTCGCGACGAAGTCGAAGCCGACCGCGTCGATCTCGGCGTCGAGCAGGTGAGCGTAGACTTTCTCCTCGAGTGCGCCCCAGTAGGGCTGGACCACGACCTCGGCGTCGGTTGCGCTTGCGACCTGATCGATCGCCTCGCTGGCTCGCTCGTCGACACCGTCTTCCGGTGCGTTCTCGACGAGAGATGGCTCGAGCAGGAACAGCGTTTCGTGGTTGGGGAAGGCGTCGACTTCGCCTTCGAGGAAGTCGGCGATCGCCGCGAGGAAGTCGGCCTCGTCACCGTACTGGTCGTCGGTGGCGAGATCGGCAAGCGAGTACGGACCGGGGAGGACGGCCTGCAGGGCGTCGCTCTCGTCGACCAGCTCGCTCGTCGTCTCGAGTTCGGCGGCGACGTCGCCGGAGAACGTCAGCTCGTCGGTGACGACGGGCTCTCGGTAGAAGTTGTTGTTGTCGTAGTAGCGGACGATGCCACGGGTGTCGACGGCGTCGTGGACGGCCAGCGGATGGGCGAGCATATCGTCCCAGCGCAGCTGTCCTTCCACGATGCGATCGAGTCCAGCGTCCTGCTGGACGCCGACCACTTCCTCGCGGGCCTCCTCGTAGGCCGCGGTGATCTCCTCGCCCTCGTCGCCGCTGACGAGGTCGTGTTTCTGGTGCCCCTTGAGGTCCGAGAGGTCGTCTTTCGCCCAATCTGGGAGCGGAAAGAGCCCCGGCGTCGTCGAGACGTAATCGGTCATGCGTGAGGGCGGCTAGGCTATACCGACGCTTAATATTTTCCATCCCATCTAATACACTGTAGTAATTCCACGCCCCATCACGGGGGGGCCAGAGCAAAACCCACGAGTCGTGACGTCCGGATCGCTATTCGAAGTCCGGGCGAGACGACGTCTCCGACCCCGCTGTCGTCGACTCGTACGGCGGCTCCTGGTAGTAGATGTTCGGCGATCGCATCGTCATCTCGTAGCTGCTGTGGAACATCTGTGTCGTCGCTGGCGACACCGGTGGGATCAGCCACGACCAGTCGCCGGCGACCTCGCGGCCGGCCTCCTGTTCGCGCTTTTCGAACTCCTCGAACTGCTCGGCGACGGTGTGGTGGTCGACGATCTTCACGCCCGCTTCCTCGTAGGAGTGGAGCACGGCACGGGTGAGTTCGACGACGACTTCGTCTTTCCACAGCGACGCCGGCCGTGACGTGTCCAGTCCCAGCCGATCGCCGACCGTCGGTAGCAGGTCGTATCGATCCTCGTCGGCGAAGTTCCGTGCACTGATCTCCGGGGCGACGTACCAGCCGCTAAAGGGCGCGGCCGGATACTGAATCCCACCGATCTCGAGACACATGCCCGAAACCGCAGGCACGTCGTACCACTGGAGATCAAGCTCCTCGAACCAGTCGTACTCGGGGTGGGTGATCGGGACGCGGCCGACGACACTCTCCGGAACGTCGAACAGTTCCGGCTCCTGTCCATCGATCGCGATCACGTGGGGCAACACGTCGAACCGCGTCCCCTCACCCTCCCAGCCACGGGACTCACAGTAGGCCGTAAGTTCGCGTTCGTCCGGATCACCGACGATCCCGTCTGCAGTCTCGTATCCGGCGTACCGAACGAGTTGATAGTTCCAGATCCGGACCGGGTCCGCTCCGTCGATCGCCGGCGGAAAGATCGTGATTGCAGGGCGAATGTTCCCGCCGTTCCGAGCGTACTCGAGGTGTTCACAGAGCTCCTCGTGGACCTCCTCGGCGGTATCGACGTCGCGGCGATCGCGGACAGTGAGTGAGTGCCAGAAGAGTCGCCCGATACATCGTGGACTGTTTCGCCAGGCCATCCGGGCACCGTGTTCGAGCTCCTCGACCGTGTGCTCGTAGTGGCCAGTCTCGTCGATCGCGGCCCTGATCTCGTCGAGTCGCGGCTCGATCGCCTCCGGGCTGTCGAGTTCCTCGTAACACTGCCGGACGAACGACGACGCCTTCTCGAACAGGGCGTCACCGTCTGCTGGCGGCTGCGGTCGGTGCATAGGCGATCCTAGAGAGCCGATCGATTTACCCCTCTCGTTCGGTTCCGGGCGACAGGGATCGACAGGAGGGTTTATTACCTCTGTCGCGGCGTGCCGAGTTCGGTGTGTGCAGCCCGGTCTCGACGGCTTTGTCGAACTGGCGTCGCCGAGCCGTCGTCCCGTCGCCCTCGCTATCGATGCGACGGTCGACTACTCGGCTTCCGGGTGTGGTGACCGCTCCGTCTCGGCACTCTCCTGTGACTCGTAGGGCGACTCCTGATAGTAGAAGTTCGGTGATCGAACGATCATCTCGACGTCAGACGGGTTGTGGAACACGTCTGTGGTCGCCGGTGAGAGCGGCGGGATCAGCCACGACCAGTCGCCGGCGACTTCGCGCCCGGCCTCACGTTCGAGCATCTGGAACTGCTCGAACTGCTCGCGGACAGTGTGGTGGTCGACGATCTTCACGCCCGCTTCCTCGTAGGAGTGGTAGACGGCCCGTGTGAGTTCGACGACGGCTTCGTCTTTCCACATCGTCGCCGGCCGCGACGTGTCGATCCCGATTCGCTCTGCGACCGTCGAGAGCATATCGTAGCGATCGCTGTCGGCAAAGTTTCGAGCCCCGATCTCGGTGGCGACGTACCAGCCGTTAAACGGGGCGGCAGGGTACTGAATCCCACCGATTTCGAGGCACATGTCCGAGACGGCAGGGATATCGTACCACTGGAGATTGAGGTCGTCGAACCACTCGTAATCGGGGTGAGTGATCGGGACGCGCCCGACGGCCGACTCCGGGACCTCGAACAGTTTCGGCCGCTGATCGCCACTCTGGATCACGTGGGGCAACACGTCGAACCGCGTCCCCTCTCCTTCCCAGCCCCGGGACTCACAGTAGGCCGTGAGTTCGCGTTGGGCGGGATCGCCGACGATGCCGTCTTCGGTCTCGTGGCCGGCAAACCGGAGCAGCTGGTGGTTCCAGATGCGGACCTGATCCGCACCGTCGATCGCCGGTGGAAAGAACGTGATCGTGGGGATGAGATCGCCACCGTTTCGGGCGTACTCGAGATGGTTGCAGAGTTCCTCGTGGACGCCTTCGGCGGTATCGACGTCACGGCGATCGCGCACTTGAAGCGTCTGCCAGAAGAGCCGGCCCACACACCGGGGACTGTTCCGCCAGGCCATCCGCGCGCCGTGTTCGAGCTCGTCGAACGTCTGCTCGTAGCGGCCGGTGTCCCGGATCTCGTTTCTGATCTCCTCGAGTCGGGCTTCGATCTCGTCCTCTCTGTCCAGTTCCTCGTAACACCTGTGGATGAACGACGCTGCCTTCTCGTAGAGTGTTTCCCTGTCCGACGGTGGCTGTGGGCGGTACATAATATACCTCTACAAACGAATTAATTTATTGTTAACGGTGAGATCCAGTACTCAGAAAGAAAGATGATTGAAAGTGCCGTAGTGAGAATATATCAACAATTGCTGCGTTGCTCGCCGATCGAGCACCGATCGGCTACCCGATCAGTTCGAGCACGGTCAGCGTCTCGAAGGGAAACGATTCGTCGGCGACGGCGACCGCACTGAATCCCTCATCGCCGGCGCGTTCGACGACTGCATCGACGCCGGTGAGACTGCTCACGAGGAGATAGACGACGCCGCCAGGTGCCAGAACGCGATCGACCGTCGCGAGGAACGGATCGATGACTGCCCGGCCGTCTTCACCCCCCGACAGGGCTCGTTCCATCCAGTCGTCCCACTCGTGTTCGGGTTCGGTCGGCAGATACGGCGGGTTGAACGCGACCGCGTCGAACGTGTCGGCAGCGAACGGGGACACGAGATCTGCCTGCACTGCCTCGACGCCCTCGCCGCGGGCTTGCCTGACGGCGTGTGGATTCAGATCCGACGCAATTACGCGTGCGTCAGTTTCGTCGGCGATTCGCGTCGCCACGTACCCCGAGCCGGTGCCGACCTCAAGGACGAGACCGTCGTCGAGCCGATCGCAGACGGCCGTCGCCAGCAACGCCGAGTCTTCGGCGGGCTGGTAAACATCGGTCTCGAGGCCTCGTCGGTCGCCGAGGTCCATCTACGACCCCTCCGTCCGCGTCATCCGATCGTCTTCGGCGTCGGTTCCGTCGCTGTCAGTCGACTCCTCGGCCGGGCGATCGTCGGCGATCCGAAAGCCACCCGTCTCGTCGCGGCCGGACAGTTCCCGCTGTGGGTACGGAATCGTGATGTCCTCGGCCTCGAAGGTCCGTTTGATCGCGGAGACCGCCGCGGTTCGTGCCTGCCAGCGCCGTCGGGAACTGGGTCGATCGATCCAGAACCGGACCCCGAGCAGCACGGCCGAATCGCCAAAGGACTTGGTGACCACGTCCGGCGACGGTGCATCGAGGGCTTGATCGACGTCTTCGATCGCTCCCTCGGCGAGTTCGGCCGCCCGATCGACATCGGTTCGGTAGTCGACGCCGACCTCGACTTCGATGCGAAGTTGGCCTCGCTTCGATCGGTTCGTCACCGTACTCGATGCAATGACGTCGTTCGGAATCATAATGTATTCACCATCGAAGGATTTGAGCCGGGTGTTGACGATCGAGATGTCGGTGACGATTCCGTCCTCGCCCTCGACGTCGATCCAGTCGCCGATCTCGAACGGCCGGGCGAACATCAGGACGAAGCCGGCCAGCATCGTCCCGAGCGTCTGGCGGGCGGCCATCCCGACGACGATCCCGAGGAAGCCGGCCCCGACGAGGAGCCCGCTTAGGTCGTCGACCCAGATGCCGAGGATAACAACGAACGACACCGACCAGAGGAGCACCTGTGAAATCCGGTGTGTAATCTCGCGCTGGTGGTCCGTCACGGCGGTTGCCGAGCCAAGGACCTCCTCGAGGAGCCGCCGAACGAATCGCGTCACAATGAGCGTTCCGACGAGGAAAATGAACGTGACGACCGCGCGAGCAACTGCGTCGCCGCCGAACCCGTACTCCACGTAAATCGTCCGCAGTTCGTCGGTCTGGCCCCAGACGCCGACGACGACGGCAAGACTGACGAGACAGCTTCCAATAAGCACTGCCAGGGTGAAGATGTCGCTGTACAACGGCCGCGTATGCTTGGTGACCCACGCCTGCATGTGCCGATAGGAGAACAGTACGGCGAGCAAAAATCCGACCGCTGCGATCGTCACGAGGAGTCGCAAACTCTGGGAATCGGCAGTCTCCGACAGCCAGTCGAGTCCCGTTAGAATCTCGGACATAGATTGTAACTGTCCATAGAGCGAGTCGACCGCGGAGCGTTGAGTATCCGTCGGTTGGTCACGTCGAATGCGATCGCCTGATACGGACTCGTGTCCGTCTGACAGTACACCAGGCCAGGAGTTCGACCGTCTCGTTACTCGCTTGGCTCGCCGACGTCGATCGCCAGCTGTGCCAGTGCAGCGAACTCGACGGGCGTGACCGAATCCGGACGCGTCTGGAGCAGTGACTCGTCGGCGGCGTCGACGACTGCATCCGGTGTGTCGAGCCCGGAGATGTGGGCTGTGTTCCGGATCGCGTTCCGGGTCGTCTTCCGGCGCTGGGTGAACAGGGCTTTGACGAACCGCAAGAAAAACGCCTCGTCGTCGATCTCGTAGTCGGGATCGCGGGGCGTGAGGCGAACGACTGCGCTCTGGACGGCTGGCGGCGGCGAAAACGCCTCCTTTGGGATCGATTCGACGATTTCCGGCTCCGCGTAGTGCTGGGTCGAGACCGAGAGTCGACCGTATTCGGACGTTCCGGGGTCGGCGACCATCCGCTCTGCGAACTCCTGTTGAAACATGAGCACGAGCGGACGTCCCTTCGGAAGCAGTCTGAACGTGATCTCACTCGAAACGCCGTAGGGGAGGTTCGAAACCGACGCGGTATACGGCGGCAGGTCGACCTCGAGTGCATCGCCTTCGACCACCGTCAGCCGGCCCGCTTCGATCGCGTCGGCAAACTCCTCACCGAGAAAGGCAGCCAGCTCGGGGTCGCGCTCGACGACCGTCACCTCGTCTGCGACCGACAGCAGTCGATCGGTCAACACGCCGGTTCCGCCGCCGACCTCGAGGACGTGGCTCGTGTCGGCGCCAATCTCCTCGAGATAGCTCGGCAACCGATCGACGACCCGATCGTCGACGAGGAAGTGCTGGTCACGGTTTGGATCGCCGCGGACGCCCGCGCGGGCGATCAGTCCGTCTGGATCTCTCATCGTCGGCAGTTGGCGTGGGAACGGTGTAAACGCACCGTCTCGGTGGTGTGGGGGCGATCGTCGTGACTACTGTTGGCGTGGGGGAAGTCGTCGTGACTACTGTGTCTGTTCGCCTCGCCCGACGAACGTCTGGTATTTCAGGTCGTCGTCGCGGAGTTCCTCGATAATGCGATCGACGAGGATCTCGTCGGGATCGTGCAGCCCCGAGACGCGCTCGGAGAGTTCCTCGAAGCTCTCGAAGGGCTTGCGCTTGCGTTCGTCCAGAATGCCGTTTCGGAGCTTCTTGCCGATCCCCGGGAGGAGATTCAGCTGGTGGAGTCGAAGCGTAATCGGCTGGGCATCGTTGTAGAAGTCGACGAATCGCTCTTCGTTTGCTTCGACGAGGTCGGCGACGACGTACTCCAGTTCCGACTGGGCTCCCGAAGAGAGGTCCTCGTAGTCGACGCGGCTGGCGTTGGTCACGACGTCACGGTGCTCACGTGGCTCGACGACGACCTCGCTCCCGATCGTCAACCGTTCCTCCTCGTCGAAGGCCACCTGATAGAGCCGGAAGTCCTCGACACCGAGTGCGTACCCTGCCGGTGACTTCTCGTACTGTGGGCGACCATCGTCCGACAGTCCGTGTGCGAGGTAGTCCAACACAACTGCTCGCCGAACATCCGTCTCGTCGTCGGCTTCACTCATTAGTTGTCGATACGGTGACGGCGTACTTAAAGAGTCGGCCCGTTGCAGCGATTTCGGGCGATCGTCGTCAGCGGTACTGGGCGACGACGTTGAGAATGTCGTCGAGTTCCTCGCCCGACAACGAGTACCGCTGCTGTGCGTACACCGATCGAAGCTCGTCCCGATCGCGTGGCATGAGGTTGGCAATCTTGTACGCCGTCGGTTCGTCGACCTTCTCGAGCTCGTGGAGGTCGTCGACGAGCTGTTGGGCCGCTTCGGGATCGATCGTGGCAAACCGGTTTACGTGTTCGATCGCCCGGGCGAGTTCGTAGCGGAGTTCGCGGTCCTCGTCCAGTGCGCGTTCGGCTTCGATGTCGGCGAGCAGCTCCTTCGTTTCCGAGACCGTCAGGAACTCCTCGTCGACGATCTCTTTGAAGATCGTCATCGGTCCTGGCTCAGACGTCGACCCGGTCCTGGTCCTGGGCACGCAGGTGTGCGGCGGTCACGATCAGCGTCTTTTCCTTGCCCCGATCGTTGATCTGGACTTTGAACGCCTTCCCCTGTGTGCCGAGGACTTCGCCGGTGTGACCGTCGAAGCGCGGGTGGAAGCGTCCGTCGGGGACGCTTGGGTCGATCTTCAGGTGGACTTTCGATCCGACGTCGTACTGCTGAATTGCCCGCTGTGGCGGCGATGTGCCGCGATCTCGTGGATCGTTCGATAGCTTCTTTCGGGTTCCCTGACGAGGGCCATTAGAGTTCGGCATAGTCGTACGCCCCTCTTACTTGGTGATGGTTATAAAACGCACGTTCCACCGCCGCGATACCCACGGCCCGGTCGGCGTCGGGCCCGGAGGGAAAAGAGGGCGCTGAGCCCGGAGGGGAGATGGGGCGTCGGACCTGGAGCGCCGGAAACCGACAATTGTGCTCCGATTCCGGCCTCGATGCCGGTGCCTGGGTTGGTCGCCACCGCAATCGCGCGATCGTCGATTTCGTCGGTGCGCTGTCGTCGCTGGGCTGGCTCCCGTGAGGAACCCGTCCGCGTCGTCGAGAGTCGAGCGGCCAACCCTTTGACTGTGGTACACGAACCGTCGTGTATGCACGGCCAGAAACGAGACGGCGCGGGCGTCCATACACTTCCGATCGACGTCGAGTACGGCGGTCGCGGACTGACGATCACGCCGGCTGTGGTCGAGACCGATCGTGGCCTGGTACTGATCGACGTCGGGCCTGAGACGGCGATCGACTCGCTCGCTGTCCACCTCCGAAGCCTGGGATACGACTGGACGGACATCTGGCTGATCGTCTGTACCCACCATCACGGCGACCACGTCGGCGGACTGGCGACGCTGCTCGATCGTGTCGACGCTATCGTGGCGACCCACCGTGACGAAGCACCGTTCCTCAGGGGCGATCGCGGGCCGAAAACAGGTGACGGCGATCGGTATCCGCCGGTCGAGGTGGACCTCGAATTCGCTGACGGCGTCCGGATTCCGACCCTCGCAGGCCCGATGGAGATCGTTGCAACCCCAGGCCACACCCCAGGACACAGCTCGCTCGTCTTTCCGGACGCCGGACTGCTACTCGCCGGTGACGCGCTCGTCGCGGACGGCACAGCTCCGATCGAGGGTCCAAAGCCCGAGTACACGGCGAATATGGCTCGCGCGATGGAGTCGGTCGATCGACTCGCCGCTCTCGACATCGAGCAGACGGTGTGCTACCACGGTGGCTACGTCGAGGAGGGGAGCGATCGGATCGGCGCGATCGCCACGGATTGGCAAACCGAATCCCAGACCAGCAGCCGACCCCGAGACTGATTGGGACGCGGCCGCTACGATCGACACGATGGACCCAGTTCGCCCCGAGTTCGTCCCCGACGCCGACCTGTCTCGCGAGGAGATGGAAGCCCTTCAACGCGAACTCGCCGATACCGCCGTCTTCACGGACGACGTCCCGATCGATCTCAGCTTCCTTTCGAACCCGCTCGCGTCGAGTGCGAGCGAAGCGGAGCCGCCGATCGTCGCTGGCGTCGACCAGTCGTTTCTCCAGGACGGTGACGACGCCGATCGCGCGCTGAGTGCCGTCGTCGCGATGCAAGGTGGTGAGGTGATCGAACGAGTGTCGGCCGTGACGCCGCTCGAAATCCCGTACATTCCAGGCCTCCTTGCCTTCCGGGAAGGGACGCCGATTCTCGCCGCTCTCGAGAAACTCACTGTCGAGCCCGATCTGTTCCTGTTCGACGGCAGCGGCCGCATTCACTTCCGCCAGGCAGGCATCGCAACGCACGTCGGGGTCGTCTTCGATATCCCGGCCATCGGCGTCGCCAAGAGCTTGCTCTGTGGTCGTCCGCGATCGGACATCGAAGACCGTTCCGAGGGAACACGTGTGGCGATCGAGGCGAACGAACGCGTCGACGCGCCCGACGGAACACTGCTCGGCTACGCCGTCCAGACGCGCCAGTACGACTCGTCCGATCGATCGATCAACCCACTCTACGTGAGCCCTGGCCACCGAATCGGGCCGGAGACGGCGGCGGACGTCGTCCTCGCGCTCACGACCTCGTACAAACTGCCGGAGCCGGTCCGACTGGCAGACAGCTACGCGACCGAGGCAAAGGCGGCCCACCGATCGTAGATGCCACAGGGCTGTCGACCGATCGGCGCCCAACCCGATTCCGTCGCCGAGGAGCCCAACCCGATTTCGTCGCCGATGGGCGCTAGTGGTGCGTGCGCCATAGTAGCCACTGAAATCAGTGCGCACCCGATCGCAAGACGGCTGTGCGATCGGTGTGCAAACAGTTTCAGTTGTCACGAGAGGATTGCGCCAGACCGGAGCCGCTGCCAGCCGACACCTCTCGACAAATCGAACGGTCCGTCCAGAGAGACAAACCGTCGATACTTAGGGACCGCCGGCCGAACCACTCGTCCATGGCCATCGCTGAGGACGCCGAGGACGCGGAGACCGACGACGGGGGCCACGCCGTCGACGATCGCGACCCAGAACCGACACGCACGACTGCCGACGACCACGACCGAGAGACGACCAGAGCTGACGACGATCGCTACACCCGCAAGCAGTGTGTGCTGATCACGGGCTGTTCGTCCGGCATCGGCCGTGCGACGGCCACGGCCTTTCTCGACGAAAACTGGCAGGTCGTCGCGACCGCGCGCGACACCGACGACATCACCGAACTCGCCGATGCGGGCTGTGAAACCCTCGAACTCGACGTCACCGACTCGGATCAGGTCGCACGCGTCGTCGAGGAGACCGTCGACATCGGTGGGGCGATCGACTGTCTGGTGAACAACGCCGGCTATGCCCAGATGGGGCCGATCGAGGACGTCTCGACGATCGATCTCCACCGCCAGTTCGACGTCAACGTCTACGGCCCACATCGGCTCACCCGCGCCGCCCTGCCGCATATGCGCGCCCAGGGCGAGGGGCGGATCATCAACGTCTCGAGTGTCATCGGCCGGATTTCGTTCCCCGGTGCCGGTGCCTACGCCGGCTCGAAACACGCCCTCGAAGCGATGAGCGACTCGCTGCGCGGCGAGGTCTCCGAGTTCGGCATCGACGTCACCGTGGTCGAGCCCGGTCCGGTCGAGACCAACTTTACCGACCGGGCAAACGACGAACTTCCCGAAACCGATCGAACGCCAGCCTACGAGACCCTGTACGAACTCTACGACGACGCCCAGCTGATCGGTGGCGGACAGGGCGGTCCCTTCGCTTCGACACCCGAAGACGTCGCCGCGGCGATCCTCGAATCGGGGACCTGTCCGGAGCCGCCGGCACGCTACCCCGTCGGCCCGCTTGCAACGTACGGCGTCTACGCCCGATTCCTCCCCGATCGGCTCCGCGATGCGGGCTACAAACTGCTTCGCAAGCTCGTCTGAGACTGCCTCCTGTCGTCTCTAGAGCGGGTAAGCCGTACGGTTGAGACGTGAGCGAACGGTTTTTGATTCGCGAACTCGGTATCGTCCCTCCCACATGCAGTCAGCGCCCTCCAGTGTCGTTGCACTCGCAGACGCCATCTCAGCGCTCCTGTAGCGATCGTCGGCACGGGCTCTCGACGGTCGGCCACGTTCGCTCGGTCGATCGCCGCGTGATCCGATCGGACGAGACGTGTCGAACACGGTGTCTCGCCTGCCAGTCGCCGATCGATCGGGGGCTGATCGGACGCTATCGCGAGGCGATCGTCGAACGGTGACACTGGTCTTGAGACTGGACGCCGGGCTGTCGGTGACGGAACTGCAGGCGACGGACCCATACACTGCTCGTCGCGGGTGCGTCGATCGACGAAATCACCGCCGTTCGCACACACTGGTTGGCGATCAACGGCGGCCAACGCTGCCGGTAGGCCGCCCCACGATCGGCTGTCCGCTCGCGGTCAGCGATGTCGTCGGCGACGATCCGTCCGGTATCGGGAGTGAGCCGACGGTGCCTGCCACGGTGGCCCGACTTTCGACGATCGTTGTAACGTAGTTTTATTATCGTCGATAGCTATGCAAGTGATATGACCGCAACAGAGACAGACCATCACGGGGTGTCCGTTCCATCGGCCGTCGAGTCGCCACAGGCGAAACTCGTGTATCTCTGTCTGCAGCATTCGAACGGGGCGACAGTCGACGAACTGCAGACAGTCACGGCACTGTCGAAGCTGAGTCTGTACAGCATCCTTCGGAATTTGAAACGGGCGGAGCTGATCAGCAAGCACGGCGGCGAGTATCGGATTCGAGAGCCCTAAGCGCCGTCGCCAGAGAAGACCCGTCGGAACGTACAATTCGATCGGCAGCGAATACGATCCGTGCCACTCCTTCAATTCGATACCACGCTGTCGCTGTCGGCCGAAGAGAAGACGGCGATCGCCGAGGCGGTGACGGAGCGCTACACCACGGAGATGGCGACCACCGCCGGCCACGTTGCCGTGACGATTCGCGATCGGGAGTCAGCGGAGCTTCATCTCGGGCGCGCCGTCGCCGGTCCACTGGTGTTCATCGATGCCGAGATCCGGCAGGGTCGGCCGTTCGAACGCAAGCGCGCGTTTGCCGTTGCGACTATGCGCTATCTCGGCGAAACGTTCGACGTTCCTGGGGAAAACATGAAGATCGTCTTCACAGAGCATCCGGGCGAATCGATGATGGGGGTCGATCGCGTCGGAGGCGAGTGGGACGGCAAGTGATTCGGGGCCGACTACTCGAATCAGCCGTCGACAGCGGTTGCATCGATTGTTGGCGTCGATCTCATTGATCCAAGCACCACAGTAAAGCGTCTCGTCGGGGAAGAACGCGACGTTCGATGGCACAGTCGTACTGGCGAACGGTCTCTCTCGTGACGGTGTGGCAGGTGTCCGCGAGTCTCTGTTACTACACCGTTTTCGCCGCGACGCCGTTTTTTCGCGCCGACTTTGGCCTCTCGCGTGTTTCAGTGGGGTTCGTCGTCACCACGCTCACACTCGGCTATGCCGTCTTTTTGCTCCCTCTGGGTGCGCTTACTGATCGGTTTGGCGAGCGGACGACGCTGATGATCGGACTCCTCGGGCTCTCTCTGAGCGTTGCACTGGTCGCCAGTGCACCCTCCATCGCACTGCTTCTGGCAGCGGTGTTCGTCCTTGGAACCTTTTATGCGACGGCGATTCCGGGGACGAACAAAGCAGTGTACGATTCGATCGCTGCGGGCCGTCAGAACCTCGCGATGGGGATCAAACAGGTCGGCGTCACCGGTGGGAGTGCGATCAGTGCCCTCCTCGTCACCGGACTGGCCGGGATCTACAGCTGGCAGGCAGGGTTCGTCGTTGCAGCCGTCATCGGCCTCCTCGTCACCGTTGTCTTTGGGCTGTTCTATACGGGCTCGAGCGAACCGGGGAACGCGTCGTACCCCGATTTTCGATACCTCGCGACCAATCGACCCTACAGAGTACTCGTCGCAGCCGGATTCTTTCTCGGGGCAACACTGTTTACGACGACCGGATACACGGTACTGTTCGTTCAAGAGGAACTCGGGACATCGGTGGTCTTTGCTGGCGGTGTCCTCGCGCTCGTCCAGCTATGGGGAAGTGTCGGCCGAATCCTCACGGGATGGCTGAGCGACGTACTCCCGGGTGAGCCGCGACACCGTATCGGGACAATTCTACTCGTCCAGACACTCGCTGGAGCCACAGTGTTCCTCGTCCTTCCCCTGATCTCGAGTCCGTTTGGGGCGGCTGTCGCGTTCTCGGTCCTCGGGTTTTTTGTCCTCGGCAACACCGGCGTCTACTACTCCTGTATGGCGACGCTGGTCGCCAGCGAAGAGATGGGCGGGGCAACTGCTGGCGGTCAACTCGCGCTCGTCGCCGGCGCACTCGTTGCCCCACCAGCGTTTGGCTATCTCGCGGACACCGTCGGCTACGGCGCTTCGTGGTGGCTGCTCGCCGCTGGGAGCGCCCTCGCTGCAGCCCTTGTCGTGGTCGGTATCCGGCTCGACGTACCGATCGACGACGTCGCAATGAGCGAATAGCACCCCCCACGAGCGACCAGCGCATATGCATGGTGTCACCACTATATATACAGGGGTCGAACGACAAATCATGTACCGGATTTTGTGCCCGATCGATACGAGCGAGACACGGGCACGCGCACAGGCCAAGGCAATTCTCGACTTCCCCGGAGAGCCCGGCGAAGTCGATGTCGACGTGGTCCACATCCGCCAGGACGCCCGTGGCGCAGACGGCGACTGGGCCGCAGGCGGATTCGCAGAGGAGTATGCCGAGGCGATGGACGACATAGCGGATCGATCGCTCCCGGGTGCCGTCGATCACGTGACCGACGAGTTCGACGCGGCGGGCGTCGAGTACACGATTTATGAGGCCCAGGGCGACCCAGCCGAGACCATTCTCACGTTCGCAGCCGATCGTGGCTGTGACATGATCGTGATCGGTGCGCGGCGGCGATCACCGGTTGGCAAGGTTCTCTTCGGGAGCGTTGCACAGGGCGTCATCCTCGACAGTAGCTGTCCGGTGACCGTTGTCCCGGGCAACTCGGCTGACACGGAGTAGTATCCGTATGAAACCCAACCGCCGACGACGACTAATATACTCGAACGGCTTGCACATGCAGGCCACACATCATTGCGTTGAATTGACATGGGTTCCATAGATGGGGTCCGATCCAGATGGGGTGTCCAAAACCTATTGGCAGCGACTGTGGACGTACGTGTGGGCGCTCAACGAGCAGACGAAAGCCTACGTGACGCTCGACGCTCCAGGAATACTCGCGGATCTGGAGACGACAACCGACGAGGAGCGTCGTCTGGTACGGCAGGTGTTTGGTGAGCGCAGCCCTCGATCGGTCCGGGGTGATGGCGGTCGTCGATCCGATCGCGATGCTGCGTCGACTACCGGGAGTGCGAGCGAGGGGACGGGTGGCGATAGTGGGGGGAGCAACGGAGGGGTCGGCGGTACTGGCGGTGATCGTGGCCCCGGCGGCGGCGGCGACGACGGCGAGTCACCGTTCGACGTCGGAGGCAAAAGCGGCTACGGCCTCCGTAACCGGATCGGCTTTTTTCTTGGGCCGCTGTTGTTCGCGCTCATTATCATTCCATCGCCACCGGAGGGGCTCTCTCCCGAGGGACAGGCCGTCGCCGCTGTCACTGCCTGGGTCGCTGTCTGGTGGATGTCCGAGGCGATTCCGATTCCGGCGACGGCACTCCTTCCGATTCCGCTCTTTCCACTCACCGGTGCGCTCCCCGTTGCGGAGACGACACCATCCTACGCGAACCCACTAATCTTCCTGTTTATGGGTGGCTTCTTTCTCGCGATGGCGATGCAACGCTGGGGTCTCCACCGACGCATCGCCTTGCGAACGATCAAGGCCGTCGGGACGGAACCCTCACGGCTCATCCTCGGATTCATGGTCGCGACGGCGTTTCTCTCGATGTGGGTCTCGAATAGCGCGACGGTGATGATGATGGTCCCGATCGCGCTCGCGGTCATTTACCAAACTGCAGACCTGGTCGAGGGCGCCGGCCTCCCGATCGACACGAGTGAAGGGGAGTTTTCGTTCGGTATCGCGCTCATGTTGTGTATCGCCTACGGCGCGTCCGTCGGCGGCGTCGCAACGCTCATCGGCACTCCACCGAACATCCTCTTTGCGGGACAGGCGGGCGAACTCTTCGGCGAAAACATCACCTTCCTGGAATGGATGTTCTACGGCATCCCCATCTCGGTTGTCGGCCTTGCAACCGTCTACATCTGGGTTACCAGACTCTCAGTTGCTCCGCAGTTCGATGAACTCCCGATCGGTGCCGATACGATCGAGACGGAGCTCACCGATCTGGGCCCGATGAGCAAACAGGAACGTCTCGTCCTCGTTGTCTTCGTCGGAATGGCCGTTTCTTGGGTCGGTGCCAGTCTGGTCGACCAGGCAGGTCTCCTCCCTGTTCCCGACGACGTCGACTCGATTATCGCTATTGCGGGCGCAATGTTCCTCTTTACGATACCGACGACCACCGAATCGGGTGATCGTACCTTCGTCCTCGACTGGACGAACGCCGTCGAGATTCCGTGGGGTGTCATCCTCCTGTTTGGCGGTGGACTCGCCATTGCCGCTGGCTTCGGTGAAACCGGCCTTGCCGTCTGGATCGGTGGGCAACTCGAGGCGCTGGCAGGCGTCTCGATGATCCTCATCCTGTTGGCGGTAGTCGCGATGACCATCTTTCTCACCGAGATTACCTCGAATACGGCGACGACAGCAATGCTCATGCCGATCCTCGCCGGTGTCGCCGTCGGCATCGGCGTCCACCCATTCGGGCTGATGATCGCTGCCGCGACCGCCGCCTCCTTTGCGTTCATGCTGCCCGTTGCGACCCCACCGAACGCGATCGTCTTCGGCAGTGGCTACATCACGATCCCACAGATGGCCCGTGTCGGCTTCGGGCTCAACCTCCTTGGGGTCGCACTCATCACGATCGTTGCCCTGCTGTGGCTCCCGTTTGCGTGGGGGATCGATCTGACGACCCTGCCTGTAGAGTTCGTCGAGACGTTCACCGACTGATACTGATTAGTGTCCGTAGTTACCGCCGATCGCCAGTAACGGGTCGGCGATCGGCGGTAATTGATGACGCTAATCAGTATGAGAGGGATTGCTGTAGGTAGTTACCGCCGATCGCCTGACCGCTCACCGCAGACAGGCCGCGACGACCTCCAGCATGCCCACACCGCGTACTTCATCGGCGAACAGCGGGACACGTTTCACGTCGGTACCACGGAAGAGATCCTGTGCCTCGGCGAGGGCGCTCTGTTGGACGTCCCATCGGCGCTGGCAGAATGCACAGTCGTCCAGATTCGGCTGGAGGAACTCCCCGTCGACGTCGTCGGTGATGTTCGAGAGTGGCTCCATTACCCGGTTGACGACGACCGTTCCCACCGGAATATCGAACGCCGCGAGCTGATCGCGGAGTCGTTCGGATTCGAGGACGCTCATCTCCTCTGGCACCATGACGATCCGGAAGTCGGTCTGGGACGGATCGCGGAGTGCGGCTCGGAGCCGTTCGATTCGCTCACGCAGGACCTGGAGATCCTCCAGATCGGCCTCCTCAGTGGGAGCCTCCTGTCCGCCGAACATGCCTTTCATCCCCTCCATCATCCCACTGATCCGCTGGCGAAACTGGAGCATCCGTCCCATCAGCGAATCCATCAATTCGGGGAGTTGTAGCAGGCGAAGGGTATGTCCCGTCGGTGCCGTATCGATCACGACCCGATCGAACCGATCGTCGTCGAGATACTCGAGCAAGAGCTGCATCGCGGCGGCCTCGTCCGAGCCGGGCATCGCACCGCCAAAAAGTGCGTCCATCGGCGACTCCTCGCCGAGCATCTCCTCGAGTCCACCGAGGGCCCCCCCAGCTTGCCCGGCAAAGGCTGCCTGGCCCTGTTCGATCGCGTGCTCGGGATCGATCTCGGCACCGTACAGGGGGACGTCGTCGCGGATCCGGGCCGGTTCGGCGGGGACATCTGTCTCGAACGTATCCGAAAGGGAATGAGCCGGATCCGTCGACACTACGAGCGTTCGGGTGCCACCGCGGGCGCTGTCGAGTGCCGTCGCCGCAGCCATCGTCGTCTTCCCGACACCGCCTTTGCCGCCATAGAGGATGTATTCGGGGCCCTCGATCGGCTCGTCGGATGGCTCGACGTCGATCGTCTCGCGGTCCTCGACGGTGTCCGTCGGCGTGACCTCGATCGTGTGTCCGTCGTCCGTCTCGCCGTGGCCGGTGTTCGATTCCGCCGGGTCTTCGTCTTCCCGATCGACCGGCTCGACGTCGATTCCACTCATACGGGCCGGTTTCCCGTCCGGACACGAGTATTCGTCGGTCCGTCCCGACTGCCCGGCGACAATCGACTACAAAGTCCCGATGAATGAGGCCACTAGAATGCCCTTGTACACTACGAGTAGCTAGTACACTGCTATCCGGATGAATGGATATAAGAAGTAGCTTTAGGTGAGAGAACCTGCTACCGTCGGGCAACGACACCGACCGATTCGACCAATGTCATCACAGCTCTCACACCAGTCGACCGCGGAATCGACCGGCCAGACAGCCCCCAAGTCGTTCCCCTACGACGGCGATCGGACCGGGTTCCTGCCGACGGCGACCGCCCGTGGCGTGCTTCGCTCACGGGAACCAGCGGGACCGATCGGCACCGCCGGCTCGACGGCCTGTCCGTCGTGTGGCGGTGAGACGATCGACGGCGCAGGACTGTTCGCGTGTACGGACTGCGACTGGACCGGCGTGCGTCGGTAACCGTCGCCTCCGAGCAGCAACTGATACGGAGTAGTGTCCGCCGATACCGCCATCGTCGGGTTCCACCCGACTGCTCGTGGCGCGTTGTGCCGCCCTGTCGTCGGGCTCCGCCCGGCTGCTCGCGGAACGCCGTTCCGCGCTGATCGGCCGGGACGGGTTCGCCGATTGCCAGCAGCTGACGACAACGGTCCCGCGGGCTATCCGAAGTACGACGCCAACCGATCGGCGGCCGTCTCCACACGCGGGGTCACCAGCGCAAACCGGATCCACTCGCGCCGTGAGTCGCCGAAGGCCTCGCCGGGCATCCCGGCGACCCCTGCCTCGTCGATCAGTTGCTCGACGTTTTCGAGCGTCCCCGGATAGCCATCGAACCGGGCCAGCACGTAGAACCCGCCCTGTGGCGTCGTGTACGCCGCGCCGGCATCGTCGAGGGCGTCGGTAAACGTCGCGACTCGATCGGCGAGCAGGTCTCGGTTCCGGTGGTAGTACTCCGGCCCCGTCTCGTCCAGTGCCTGCAAGACGGCGTACTGTGCCGGCCGACTCCCGGCGACGTTGACCAGCATGTGTCGGCTTCTGGCGTCGTCGACGAGCCCCGGTGGGAAGACCGCATAGCCAACCCGAAACCCCGTGATCGCCATCGACTTCGAGAACGCGTTCGTGACGATTCGGTTCTCCGAATCGGCTGTGAGTGCACTCGCAAACTGCCCCGAGAGATCGAAGTGGTCGTACACCTCGTCGCTGATCAGGATCGCGTCGGAGGCCTCGGCGATCGCGACCAGCTCGCGCATCGTTTCCTCGGGATACACCGCACCCGTCGGATTGTTCGGCGAGTTGACGACGATCGCGGCCGTATCCTCGCTTGCAGCCTCCCGGACGTCGTCAGGATCGAGCTGGCCGTCGTCGTCGGCTGCAACGAACGACTGGGTCCCGCCGAGCATGGATGTCTTGCCAGGATAGTAGGGGTAGACCGGATCAGTCAGCAGGACCTCATCGCCGCGATCGCGTTCGAGCGCCCGCGCCATCGCCAGATAGTTGGCCTCGCCGGCCCCGTTGGTGACGACGACCTGGTTGGTGTCGACGCCGCGTCTGGCAGCGATTTCCTCGCGCAACCCGCGCAACCCCTCGCTTGGTGGGTACTGGAACTGCGCCGAATCGAGGTCGGCGTACTCGTGTAGTCCATCACGCAACGCCTCAGGTGGCTCCCAATCCGGATTCCCGCTGACCATCCCGACGACGTCCCGATCGGCCCGCGCGGCATACTGCATCACGTGAAAGAACAGCGGCGTCTCGTACTCCATGGGCGTACTGTGTAGCCCGCCCCCGTTTCTCTTTCGTCACGGCTGGCGGCCACATCTCGGCTGTGCGATTGACGCTCAATCGCCCCCGTTTTCGGTCGTCTTCCGATCGCCCCATCTCAATCGGCTTCCGATCGCCCCGTCTCAACCGTCCTCTGAATGCGGCGTCTCGGTGCAGGCATCTGCCCGAGCGCGACCCCCGTCGCTTACAGTCCGACGGCCCGTCAAGTCGGCTATGACTGACGATATCGATCGCGAGCGTGCGGCCGGGGTCGGCGACGCCCTTCGAGAACGTGAGGAGACCCTGGCCGTCGCAGAGTCCTGTACCGGCGGCCTGATCGGTGCCACAATCACCGCCGTGGCAGGTTCGAGCGACTACTTCGATTCGGGGTTGACCACCTACTCTTACGACGCAAAGCGCCGCCACCTCGGCGTCAGCCGAGAGGCCCTCGACGAACACGGTGCCGTCTCGGACCCTGTCGCCCGCGAAATGGCTCAGGGCGTCAGAGACGTCACGGACGTTACCTGGGGCGTCGCGACGACCGGTATCGCGGGGCCGACCGGCGGAACCGACGACGACCCAGTCGGGACCGTCTACATCGCCGTCGCCTACGCCGGTCCCTGGGGCTCAGAGCGCTCTACCAGCTCCGTCTCCCGGTACGTCTTCGACGGCGATCGAGCCACGGTGCGTGCGAAAACCGTCGATCGAGCGCTTGCGGACCTGCTCGTGGCCGTCGATGATCGATCGTCCGCGTGAGCTGACGGCTGGAGCCGGAGACGGGAGAGTCCGGCGGGATGGGCGCCTGACGGCGGTGGCGAGGACAGGCAAGCACCACCAGCCAGAAAGCGTGATACAGTAACCTGAATGATAGGTAAGAAAGAAAGCTATTCGGGCATCGACTGCCAGATACAACCCGATGAACAAGAAAGGTCACGTTCTCAATGCAATCCTACTGAGTCTCGGACTGGGATATCTGCTCGAACCGGCCGGCAATCTCGAAACCTTCGAGACGATCATCGCGATCGGCGTCCCGGTTACGCTCGGCGCAATGGTTCCCGACATCGACACCGCGTTTGGCAAACACCGCAAAACGCTGCACAACCTGCCGTTGCTCGCCCTCTTTATTGCTTTCCCATACGTCTTCGGCAATCTCGAATACGTCTGGATCGGCGTGTTGACCCACTACATCCTCGACATCGCCGGCAGCAAACGCGGGATTGCACTGTTCTACCCGCTTTTGAAAACGGAGTACGGGCTTCCGTTCGGCGTCGCGGTCAGTAGTTCGCGTGCGACGCTCGTTACCGTCCTGGTGACGATCGGTGAACTCGTTATCATCGGCCTGATTCTTTTCGAGTTCCCCCAGTGGGGGCTTGAACTGGCACGCGGGACGGTCGGGATCTAGTACCGTTCCAAGCCAGAACTGGCGACCCGAACTGACGACCAACAGCCGGATCGACTCGGTCGTTCGGGGAAACCCACGATCGCAAACAAAACAGCATCGAACCGCGATCGGAGACCGATCGCGAGACTGGCTGTACCGACCTCTCGGCTCGTGACGGTGTCGGGTCAGAACTGTGATTCGATCGTGCTACTTGCGGTTCGGCGTCCAGTCCTCACACGCGTCCATATCGTCCATCTTCGACTCGTGGTGTGTACAGTAGGGCACCATCCCGGAGGACGTCCGGACGTACTCGAACTGGCTGCAGTTGCCACAGTACCGATCGGTGGGGTTGGTCGGCGGTTCCGCAGTCGGGGCATCGACGATTTCGGCGTCGTGGCCGTCGCCTGCGTGGGCCTCGATCGGCGAGGAGATGTCCTGGGTGGTCGAGCCGCCGTCGCTGGTCGCCATGCCGCCGACGTTTGGTGTGGCCGATCGGCTGGAGCCCGTCCGGTCGCCCGATCGCGTCTGCCCCTCGTCGAACGAGAGGGTCGTCCCGTCGTCGTCGACGTTGGTCTGTGTCTCGACGTCGCCGTCCGGCGTCCCGCCGAGGAAGCCGATCCCGCCGAGCCCGCCATCTGGGTCGCTCTCATCGACCTCGACGACAGTTCGATTCGTTCGTGTGACGTTCATTTCGAGCATCCCGCCGGGATCGTTTCGGGTCTTGAAATTGACGACGGCGATGAACAGACACCCAAGCGCAGTGGCGAGTCCGAGCAGATAGACCGCCGATACCTGTAGTGTCAGGTCATCACCGTACCCACGCCAGTGGTGCGGATAGGCGTGCCAGAAGAGGGCAACCCCGAGCAGACAGCAACTCGAACTGATCGCGGCGGCTGCACGCACGCGTCGACTGGCCGGGAGCACGACGAAGACACCGACGAGTGCCGCCGGGACGCCGATTCCCGCAAGTACTCCGGCGGCACGCACGGCCGCAAACTGATCCGCGAAGTACCCCGCAAAGAGGTCGGTCGTCGCTACGAGTACGGCAACGACCCCGAGCACCGCGCCGAGACAGACGAGAGCGGTGCCTGCGTACAGTCGCCGACGGCTCGCCCCGCTGTGTTCGCTTCCGTCGTACACCTCCGTCAGGCTAGTCATGTGTAGCTATTCACGCCCACACCACTAAACGGTATGTCAGACATAGTTAGTCAAAGAGAGAGATCGAACCCACGAGAACTCGCAGAAACGAAAGCTTGAATCGCCATGCTCGAAAACGGTAGTGTATGAGCGACGAGGACGAGGCCGAACCGGCCGTCTCGCTCGGGACCCACACGCCCGTCGAGGGGGCACCGCTTGCCCGGGTGAGCTCTCGGCTGAGCTGGCCAAAAGAGAAAAGCGAGGTCGATCGTCTCGAAGGCGAGAGCGTGATTCGAACACCTGACGGGCCACGGGAGCTGTCGACCGTCCTCGAGAACGTCGAGGAGACGTACTTCCAGCGCTATCAGGAGTTCGAGCGCCACGTCCGGGCGGTCATCGGCACCGGACCGATTCCGACCGCAGACGAGTAGCGTGGCGACCGACGCGGACCGAGCGGGTGGTGGCTGGGCTCGCAGCCAATTCGATCGACTCTCGTGGTTCCAGAAGTCGTTACTGACCGGTGCACTCTTGACGATACTGTGGATGGAGTTCGTCCCCGGTGATCTCGGCCGGCGCGCGCTCGTCGACGCGATCGTGCTTATCGGCGGCCCACTCGCACTCGGACTCTCGCATGGCAACCGAATCGGCTGGCGAGTAAACCGGATCGCGATCCGGAACGCCGTCTTGCTCTCGATGTTCGTTCTTCCGTTTTATTTGATCGGATCGACGCTGCCGACGATCCGTGCGTTCTATCCGATGTGGGAGACCTCGGCTGCTCCCAGTGAGTTTCTCCCACACGCAGTCAAACTCTTCGTCCTCGCACTCGCCGCCGAAACCTACTATCGAGGATTGCTCTGTGTCGGGGTCAAAGAGATCGGCTTCAAGGCGGTGCTCATCAGCCCCGTCGTCTACATGTTCCACCACGCCTCGAAGCCGCCGATCGAGTTCCTGCTGTCCGGACCGACGGATATCCTCTTTGGGGCAGTCGATTACAAATCGAACTCGATTCTGCCGTCGGTGATCGCCCACGGGGCGGGACTCGTCCTGCTGGACTGGCTGGTCTTGCACGATCCACTGTTCGATCCAGTGCCGTATCTGCGATACTTCGAGTGGCTTCCGATGCCGGTCTGAGACGGATACGTGTCATCAATTACCGCTGTCGTCGGGCTACGCCCGATGACGGCGGCAACGCCGGACACTACTCCGTATGAGAGAGGGCGCTGTCCCGTGGGTCCACGGCGTACGCTACTGACCGTACTCGCTGCACAGTCATATCTCTCGGCCCACTGCTCGCAAGACGACGTGCGTCGCCGCCACAGCCGTGCCCGATCGATGGCGGTGATTCTTAGTACTGTCCGGACGAGGGGTCATCTATGACACTCCCGATCGATCCAGCCACAATCGACCCCGACGAGTTCGGCGAGAAGCAGGCAGTCCTCGAGATGGACCACGAGGAGGCGATCGAACACGTCCGCGAGGTCTGTGAGGAGGTCGGCTTTGGCATCCCAGTCGAGTTCTCGCCCTCGGAACTGCTGAACGAGAAAGTCGACGCCGATCGGGACCCCTACTACGTACTTGGGGCCTGCAACCCGAACATCGCCAATCAGGCACTCGACGAGACGATGCGGATCGGCGGGCTCTTTCCCTGTAACATGATCGTCTGGGAGGAAGAGCCGGGCCGCCAGCGAGTGTACCACGTCTCGATCATGAAGATCGCACGCCTGCTGGGGATGGCTCCGGACAACGAGGCGTGGGACGACATCATCGACACGACCGGCGAACTCGTCGAAGAGACCTTCGAGAGGTTCGACGCCGTCGAGGCCGAAGACGTCGAGTGATCGGCCACTACTCCGTCTGACGCCAGTCGCGGTCGTCGGTGCGGTAAAACAACCTCGGTTTTGACTGTCAGCCGGAACGTTAATACTTACCTGCTGGTAGTTCGTGCGTGAAACATGGACGTCCGGACCGCGTTCTTTGCCCTCCTGCTCGTCGCCCTGGGAACGATCGCGACGCTGATGATCGCGCCGCTATTGCAGTACGTGCTAGCTGCGTGCCTCCTCGCGTTCGTTCTCCATCCCGTCCACGATCGGCTCGAAGAGCGGATCGGATCGCGTCCCTCGGCGTTCGTCCTCACCGGCGTTGCGATCGTCGGCACGGTTATTCCGGTGCTTTATCTGTCGATCATCATCCTTCAGACGACGGTCTCGAACCTGGACGGGATCGATGAAACAGCCATCGCCGAATCTATCAGAGCGGTGGCACTCGAGGTCGGGATCGAAGAAGCGGCACTCGAAACGGCCCAAACTCAGGCACTCGCTGAGATCGAAGACGTTCTCGGAAGTGCCGCGGAAGTCGTCCTGCTCGAGGTTGTCGGCCTGTTGAACGCCAGTATACGAATGAGCCTCGGATTGTTGGTCCTCGTGTTCGTCCTCTACTATCTCCTCGTGGACGGCCCCGCGTTCGTCGCCTGGCTCGCCGATGTCGCACCCCTCGACGACGACGTTCGTGACGAACTGTTCGAGGAAGTCGAGGTCGTCACCTGGGCCGTCATCCAGAGTCACGTTCTCGTCGCCGTCGTCGAAGGGATCCTTGGCGGGCTCGGCTTCTACCTGCTCGGCGTTCCCAACGTCGCCTTCTGGACCGTCATCATGATCGTCGTTTCGTTCCTGCCGGCGATCGGCATCTGGCTGGTCTGGGGACCGGCAGTCGGCTATCTCGCGCTCACGACCGATCCGCTCGCCGCGCTGGCACTGCTGGTCTACGGGCTCGCCGTCCTCTCCGTCGTCGACAACTACCTGCGGGCCATCTTCGTCGATCGCGGCTCGGGACTCCACCCAGCCGTCGTCCTGGTTGGTGTCATCGGCGGCATCTACGTGCTCGGAATCATGGGACTGTTCCTCGGGCCGGTCATCCTTGCGGTGTTCAAAGCCGGCCTCAACGTGTTCAACAGAACGGAACTGACGGACGGCAAGCCACAGCCGACGGCGACGTCGGATGGCGAGGGGCAGGATCCGATCGTGGACTCCGAGACGGCCGGGACAGCCGCGGAGTGAGACGGTCCGTTGTGGTTCTACCGGTGTCGTCGGGCTCCGCCCGACTGCTTGAGGGATCGCTGATCCCTCTCTGTCGCCGGATTTTATCCGGCTGCTCGTGGCGCGTTGTGCCACACTGTCGTCGGGCTCCGCCCGACTGCTTGAGGGATCGCTGATCCCTCTCTGTCGCCGGATTTTATCCGACTTCCCGCGGCGCGTTGCGCCGCATTGACCACCCAACGGGTCGGCGATCGACGATACCCAGCACCAACGATCCGGAGGGGAGTTCGGGCGTCGGCACCGTCGTAGCACTACTGACCGGCGTTACCGATCGTCAACGTCGGCGTTCGGTGTGGACTCTCGGTCGAAACTGTCGTTGCGGGCGTTCCGCTCTCCGTTTCCCTCCTGGCTGGCGTCGTCGATCGGTGCCGGTCTCGCGTCGGGCTCCTGGTTGGCGTCGTCGATCGGTGCCGGTCTCGCGTCGGGCTCCTGGTTGGCGTCGTCGATCGTGGGTGTGGCTTTTGTGTCCGCATCACCCTCAGCCTCAGCCCCAGCCTCGGCTTCGGCCTCGGCGTCGAGTTCCTCGAGATACTGCTCTGCGTCGTACCGGACGTAGCCGGTATAGAGCATCAAGACTCCGAACAGGATCGCCGGAACACCAAACAGCAAAAACAACACGGCCGCTGCCGTTATGAGTTCACCCGGGATGAGTGCAGGGAGAAGCATACCTCCGTTCAGTGGCCGTTCGGTAAAAGGCGTTGTCCTCGTCGGGGCGATCGAGTGGGCCACCCTGTGGGTCGGGCGCTCGCCAATCGCTCGGACAGACGATTCGACCGTGGCAACCGTACGGACTACTCCGACGTGACAAACGCACTGAGGTTCGATTGCACGCCAGCGGCGAGTTCGGATTTTCGGCGGAGCCGTGCCAGCGAGACGGGCAGTTGCGTCGCGACCTCCGAGACCGCGGCGTGGAAGGTCTCGGCCTCGCCGTACTGGCCATCGAAGGCGTTGCGGACGCTTTCTCTGACCTGCCAGACGCCGACTGGTGCCCAGTAGTCGTCGCTGACCTCTCGCAAGACGAGCGACTTCGCCTGCCGGCCGATCGACTCCAGATACTCGAGCACCCCGAGTCGGGCGGCGTAGTACGCGCCGGCGGTCTCCTCGACGTAGCTCGATCGCCCCTCGTACCCCTCGTGTGCGCTCTGAAGCCAGATATCGCCATCGGGGTTTGGGTTCCAGATACTGCCGGGCGCTTTCATTTCGACGAGTTCGAACTCCCAGCTGCCGGGCGCGAGGACGATCCAGTAGCGGTTGCCCATGTATTCGCTCGCCCAGACCTGTACCTCGTCGATGCTGGGTTCGGTCCGGATCCCGCCCCGGAGGAACTGGCCGATCGTGTCATCGACAGCGGTGATCGACCACCGCGTCGGGACGAGTCGTCGCTGTTTCGTCTCGCCGAGTGCGCCGGCTGAGAGGATCGAGTTGATGCCGTAGACGTCGAAGCCGCGCCGATAGAGGTAGGTCATCGCCCCCTGGGCCTGCCAGTCGTCGTCTTCGAGGGTCTTTTTGACCGGTCGGGGGACATGGGGGTTCTCCCGCAACTCGGCGTTGCTGGCGTTCGCCCGCGGGCCACGCGGGGTCGCGACGTCCGTACCCGCATCGAGGCCGAGATCCGGCGTGTCATCGAGGCCGATCTCCAGATCGACCGGCCGATCGGCGATCGCCACCTCGCGCTGGACCCCGACGAAGCCGTCCCAGGTGTCGTGAACTGACGGTGCCAGTCGACTGGCGATGCTCGGCGAGTCGACGTTTGCACGCTTGCTGGAGTTCAACAGGCCGGTGCGGCGCTGGAGGACGTCGTCGATTCCATACCCCTGCTGGTACCAGTTCCCGTCGGTGACGTACTCCTCGGCAGCCCCCTCATTGCCGACCGGCGAGAGCAGGCCAACGGGAATGTCGGGGTAGTTCGATCGCCCGACGAAGATCGAGGGCGCAGTCGAACCGACGAGCGTGTCACCCGAAAGCGACTGCTCGAAGTTGCGCTCGAAGTCCTCGAGATGGTCCGTGATCGCGTAGGACTTCTCCTTTGCGAGGCGGCGTCGCTCGGCTTCCTCGTCGGGTTCTAAGTCCTCGATGTAGTCGTCGAGGCGCATTACCTCGTTCGTAGAGGTCGCCGGCAATGAATCTTCCCTCGTGTGATCCGGTGTCGATCGGGCTCGCCGCGTCACTGGATACGCGAGGTGGCTGTCCCGTCCTCGACGAGCGACTGCGTCGGGCAGCGCAGTCGACAGCAGGCCCGTCTCATACTCCCGGACACACAGACGCAACTCGTCTCTCGGCGTCCACGTCACGGAGCGATCGGTAGCAGCGTGATCAGCGTGTTCAGTTGCGTATGTCCGGCAGTATCAGCCATCGTTGCCAGCGTGGTCGTATTCGGCCGCGATCGGATAGCACCAGCCCCGGCTGAGTGCCTTCTGCGTGATCCTGAGCGGCGGGGGTGTCTGCCGGCGCTTGAACTCCGCCCGCGTGACACGACCTACAATCTCCTCGACGACGGTTTCGTCATACTGCTCGACCAGGCCAGCACGTGTCTCGGCACCCTCGATGTAGTCCGCGAGCGCCGGATCGAGTTCGTCGTACGCTGGGAGGTCGTCTGCATCCGCCTGTCCATCGCGCAGTTCGGCCGTCGGGGGCCTATCGACGACCGACGTCGGGATCGGCGTCGAGGCGGCGGCATCCGTCGGCGGATCGGCGTTGAACGATGACGCTAGCTCGTAGACGAGGGTCTTGTAACAGTCTCCAAGGGGGGCAAGAGCCCCGACGGTGTCACCGTACAACGTGCAGTAGCCGACCGCCGCTTCGCTCTTGTTGTCCGGCGTGAGCACGAGGGCGTCGCGTTCGTTCGCGATCGCCATGAGCAGATCACCGCGGACGCGAGCCTGGAGATTCTCCACTGTGACCCCTGTTGGGGCGGTTGCGTGTGCCTCGAGTTGCGATCGGAGCGCCCGAATGCTGTCCTCGATCGGGATGATGTCGAACTCGATGGCGAGGTTCGTCGCGAGGGTACGGGCGTCGTCGATACTCTGTTGGCTGGTCACCGAACTCGGCAGTGAGACGCCATAGACGTTGTCTGCCCCGAGTGCCGCTGTCGCGAGCGCGCCAGTAACCGACGAGTCAATCCCGCCCGAGAGCCCGATCACCGCCTCTTCGAAGCCAGTCTTGTCGAAGTAGTCGCGAATACCGAGACATAACGCCGCCCGCGCCTGCTCGCGCCGGGGCTGGCTGTAGCCCACAACCGACTGCACAGACGTTCCGACGGAGACGACGCGTGTCTCGGCCGTAAACCCTGCAAGCCGCTCGACGATCTGACCGTCGTGAGCAACCAGCGAGTGCCCATCAAACACGAGTTCGTCGTTGCCGCCGACCTGATTGGCGAACACGACGGGACAGTCCGTGCCGTCGGCGTGGTCGAGAAACCGTTGTTCCCGCCGAGCCGGCTTATCGAGACTGAACGGGCTCGCCGAGAGGGTTACGAGTACGTCCGCGCCGCTGTCGGCCGTCTCCGCAAGCGGGTTCGTGTTGTAGCGGCGACGACCGGTGACGGCCACATCGTGCCAGGCGTCCTCACAAATAGTCAGTCCAACGCTGACACCGTCGATATCGACGACGACTGGCCCCGTTCCAGGTTCGAAGTAGCGGCGTTCGTCAAAGACGTCGTACGTCGGGAGCAACCGCTTTGAGTACGTCGCTTCCCGCTGACCGTCACGCAGCACGACCGCGCTGTTGTACAGTGGCGATGCCGGCCCGTCGCCTGACGCGGTCGCCGTCCCGACAACAAGCGGCGGTCCGTGGCGGGTTTGTGCGGCGAGGTCAACGAGTGCGTCTCGTGACGCGTCGTGGAGATCGGTCCTGTGGAGCAAGTCGCGGGGCGGGTACCCCAGCACGGACAGTTCCGGGGTGACGACGAGATCCGGGTCAGCGTCCGCTATACTCGCGTACTCGCGGGCGATCCGATCGCAGTTGCCGGCGACATCACCAACGATCGGATTCAACTGCACGATTCCGATCCGGAACTCGGTGAGCATTAACTGTTTTCGAGTCTCAGGACCACATCGGCATAAGATGTTGGTGGTTTGGGTCAGTTCTTCGAACGCGCACAGCCGGCATCGATCGCGATCGGACGACACCGATAACTCGGCCGTGCTCGTAGTCCAGGCGTGAATACACAGGACGGTGGCCACTACGACGAGGCGATCGACGCGGTGGCTGTCCGCAAGTACGAAACGGCTGGCAATCGGTACACGCGTGGTGGCAGGCGTGTCCTCGCAGACCCCCGCGATGGACTCGATCCGTTCGAGCCCGACGAGTACGGATGGGTCGGTCAGGGGCTCGCTCAGTTACTGCTCGCTGCTGTCGCATACCGAGTTGCCGGCGTCAGCGATCGGGCCAAGCAGCGTGCTGTAGAGGGGATCGCAGCCGGCCGTGACTTCGAGACCGTGCTCGTCGGACCGGCACAGAACGCTTGCCTCGCCGAGTTCGTCGCCGACTTCCGGGTCGTCGGTGGCCTCGACGGTGCGAGCGAGGCCGCCGAAGCGGCGATCGAACGCTACGAAACCGACGAATCGATCGACGCCCCACAGACGATCGCGACGTCACCGCTGTTCGGAGCCGCGGCCCTCCCGATCAAACAGCTCGCACGCGGCCAGAACAACGGCGAGATCGCGGTCACGTGGGACGCACTCCACGGACCGGATCCGAGCCGCCCTGGCGAGTTCCTCGCACACCGGGTGCGATACAAGCGCCAGCGATTGGCCGGCCTCGTCGAGCGAGCGGTGACCGAGGGGCAGCTGGCGGCCCCACGCGGAACGACCGCGTACAATACCGACACTCACCGGTGTCCGAACTGTGAGTCAGCCGATGTCAACTGGGCTGGAACCGGCCCGTTGTGCCTGCGGTGTTCGACGCCGATGGACCGAGTGTGAACCGATCGAGGCGACAGTGGGGTGAGCTATGAGACACAGCCTGGTTAGTCGTTGGCACTCCCATCCTGTGTCGACAGACGATCGAGACGGCCACCAGCGTCTCGTATTCGTCGTTCGGTAGCGGATACAGCACCGTTGGGAACCGTCACGGAGAGATCGATACGCTCCTCGTACGTGAGGTCCGTCACGTCGCCCCGATCGTGCAACCAGGATACGGCGGCGTGGGCCGCGTCCGAATACGGGAACGACACCGCGACCTCGGCGGTTGCCAGGCGACTGGCCAGGGCCGTCCGAACCGTCTCTCCGTCGGCCTGTTCGACGATAACCGGCTCGACATCGAACCGGGTGGCCAGCAACTCGGCGAGCGCACGGCCGTTCGAGCAGACGACGAAATCCGCGCGCTCGAGGGCTGCAATCGCGCCCGGAACGACGGCCTCGAACCAGTCCGGAACGTGCGCCGTCCACGGGACGGCCGGAACGTCGGTCGCCGCGACAACGTGTGTGCCGATGGTCACGATATCGGTCTCAGCCCTGGCAGGGGAAGCACTCGCCGTCGATGACGGTGACGGACACTGGTCGAGTAACTGCTCTCTGTGAACGCGCGACTGTGCCCCGATCTCGCACACTGTCGCAACGTAGGCGTCGGCGTCGGTGTGGGCGGTTGTGACGCGGTTTCGCGCCGCCTCCTGCCGGTCCGAGAGCCGATCGCGCAACCGGTCACAGTGTCGGTCGAGTGCAGCCACCCGACCGCTGGTCCCATCCGGCGACTGTTGTTGGCGCTCGCGTTGGGTACGCTCTGCGAGTCGGCGCTCGACGCGGGCGTGTCTGAGGGCGAGACGACCGTCGGCAACCGGATTCGAGGCTGCGAGTTGCTCCCAGACGACGCTGGGGCGGTCGTGAATCTCGATATCCGGAAACCGTTCCTGGAGGTCGGCGAGCTGGCCGACGTGAAGCTGGCCATCCACCACCAGCATCGAGACGTCGGTTCCGCCGATCGTCTCCCCAACACGCTCGACGACGCCCGGCGGCAGGTGGTACTGGCCGTCCTCCGGGCGGTCCGCGACAGTCGTCGCTACCACGTCGTATCCGAGCGCAGCAACGACTGCAGCTATCCACGGAGTCACTGTCCCGCGCCCACTTGCAACGATCGCGTTCGCTGACATCGGTATCGTTCGAAGACGAGATTCCGTACGGCGCTTACGAGTCGCTCACTACGAGACTGGCGATCATGACGCTGGGTCCTCGTCCCAGCGAATGCGTACGCCCCTGCCGATCAAGGGGATTGTGCCTACACTGATACGGATCGTTGTAACTAGTTACCGCCGATCGCCGACCCGCCTTGGCGATCGGCGGTGACTGACTACAACTGTCCGTATGACAGCCGGCGGATTCGACAGGCCTCGATCGCTGTCGTCGATCGATCCTGACTCGGTAGGCGGGTTGTTTTTATATACGTCCGCACAATTGTCTACCATCCGTGGAGGTCCTGCCTGTCGTTATCGGCATTCTCGCGCTCGGGATCGGTGCCCAGGTGCTCGCAAAACGACTCCGAATTCCGAGTGTCCTCTTTCTCATCATAATCGGCGTTATCCTCGGCCCCGAAGGGTTCGGGTTCATTTCGATCGACACGTTCGGTGACGGGCTCTCGACGGTGGTCGGGCTGAGCGTTGCGATCATCATCTTCGACGGAGCCTTTCATCTGCGTCGGGAGAAGTTAGCACGGGCACCGCAAGCAGTCCGGCGACTGGCGACGATCGGTGCGGCGATCGCGTTCGTCGGGACGGCGCTTGCAGTCCGGCTTTTCCTCGGGACCGACTGGGACATCGCGCTCCTGATCGCCTCGTTGCTGATCGCGACCGGCCCGACGGTGATCACGCCGATCCTGGATATCGTTACGGTACGCGACCACGTCGAGGCAGCCCTCGAGGCCGAAGGAATCTTTAATGACGTCACTGCAGCCCTCCTCGCGATCGTCATCTTCGAGGTCCTCGTCGCCGGGGATTCACCGGAGTTACTCCTGACAGGGTTCATCCAGCGACTGGCCGCCGGCGTCGGGATCGGTATCCTCGTCGCGGGTGTCGTCTGGTATCTACTCGTCAAAGTACGGTCACCCGCGGGCGATGCACCACAGATCGCGCGGCTGGTGACGCTCACCGGCGCGCTCGTCTCTTTTGGGCTCGCCGAGTCGGTGTTTCCCGAAACCGGGGTCGCTTCGGCCGCGGCGACCGGAATCGTCCTCGGGAACCTCGATCTCCCACACCGCGACGAGATCCTGGCGTTCAATCGCGACCTCACGCTTGTCGTCCTCGCGTTCGTGTTCATTTCGCTTGCAGCCCTGATCGATTTCGGCTCGCTGCTCGGCCTTGGGATCGGTGGCGTCGCGGTCGTCGTCGCCGTCACCCTGTTCATCCGGCCGATTCTCGTCGTGCTGTCGGCGACCGATCGGCAGTTCAGCCGGAACGAGCGACTGTTCCTCTCGTTTGTCGGTCCGCGCGGGATCATTCCGGCGTCCGTGGCGACGCTGTTCGCGATCGAACTCGAGGCTGCCGGCCAGTTCGAGGCGGCCCAGACCCTCGCCGGGACTGTCTTTCTGGTGATTTTCATTACGGTCGTCCTTCAGGCGGGGTTTGCCCGCCAGATTGCGGACTACTTCGAGGTAATTCCAATGCCAGCGATTATCATCGGCGGCGGCCGGGTCGGCCGGGCGCTCGCGACACGACTGGAGAAACGGGGCGAAAACGTCATTATGGTCGACACGGACGAGGCGGTCGTCGAGCGACTGCAGCGAGACGGGTACACCGCCGTCGAAGGGGACGGAGCGCGTGCAGAGACGCTCCGTGACGCGGGCATCGAACGTGCCAGAATCGTCGCTGCAACGACCGCCGACGACGATACGAACCTGCTTGTCTCCCAACTCGCCCGGACGACGTTCGACGTCGAGACAGTCGTCGCTCGGGTGAACGATCCCGAAAACGTCGACGCCTTCGATACCCTCGACGTCCGGGCGATCGACGTCGCAAGCGCAACGGCGTGGTCGCTTGACAACGAAATCGAACGCCCCGCACTCGCCCACTGGATGACCGAACTCGGCGAGGGCCACGACGCCCAGGAGATCAGCGTCACCGCCAGCGATCTGGTCGGCTCAACGATCGCCGAACTGGACGCTGATATTCCGGATGGAGCTATCGTCGCCGTTATTGCCCAGAACGGCACGACGCGCGTTCCCGAGGCCGACACGGTGCTCGAAAAGGGAGATCAGGTGACGTTCATCGGCCGCGAAGACGCTGTCCAGGAGGCAGTCCGCCGGTTCCACCCACACGAGTAGCCGTCGCGCGAAGCGGGCTGGCCATCGGTACGTTCGGCCGCCGCTGGCGTCACAGTGTGAGTTCACAACAAAACGCCGTCACTGGCGATCGTCGAACGTTCGAACGAAAGTCAGAGGCACGACCCAGCCGGATGCCGGGCAGGATCATCTACTGGGCCGTACCCACACTTTAGCCCCGATCGTAATAGTATCCGGAGCGCGTTTTCTGAGCGAGAGAATACCGTTGCCGACGAGTGCCGGCCGAACTGTCGTCACGGCTCGCACAGATCGCGCGTCGTCGAGTGGGTGACCGATCGGTGTGAGCAGTGCCGAGTGGCGAAAGACAACCGTTAAAAACGGCGGGCGGGAAGAGGAGGGTATGAGTACGACGGACGATCGAAAGACGCGCTCCTGCGTCTCCTGTGGGATCAACATCGCAGGCACGAACGCCGCTGCGTTCAAGTGCCCCGACTGCGGCAAGCAGATCTACCGCTGTGCCAAGTGCCGCAAACAGAGCAACCTCTATGAGTGTCCCGACTGCGGATTTACCGGCCCATAAGGTGTTACAATGGGAAAAGTAGCCGCCAAAATCAAAGTCATGCCGGACAGCCCCGACATCGACCTGGACGCACTCCAGGAGCGCCTCGAGAGTGCCCTCCCCGAGGGTGCCAAGATCAACGGCGTCGAACGTGACGAGATCGCGTTCGGCCTCGTCGCGCTCTACCCAACCGTCATCGTCCCCGACGGCTCGGGTGGAACCGAGACCGTCGAAGAGAACTTCACAGAAGTCGAAGGCGTCGAGAGCGTCGGCGTCGAGAACGTCGGTCGAATATAACGCAGACGAGCCCTTTTTGTCGATTTGTCCGATCGTAGAGTCGGACAGGCTTGATACGGATTCGTGTCTGTCGGTACCACCGATGAACGCGGCGCAACGCGCCACGAGCAACCGGACGCAGTCCGGTGACAGCGGTCATTGACGACACGTACCCGTATGACACCCCACAGAGCTCCGTAGCAACTGCGAATCCCCGATCACGTCATCACGGGTGACCGAGACTGCACCGAACCGTCCCGGTGATCTGTCGGGGCATGTACAACGGACCGGGACCGACGGTTCGGGCGACATGTGGGTCACTCCATCGTCCGCCTCGAATCGCGATCGACGGCCGTGAGGTACTGCTCTAGCAGATCGGGGAACTCCCGACCGCGGAGATAGCGCAGGCCGAAGTCCTCGGTCCAGTCGATGATGCCGGTGTCTTCGGTGACGATGCCGGCGTCGAGTTCGCGTGCGAGGATCAGGAGATCGAAGTCTTCCCGGGAATCGAGAACACCCCTGCGCATCGCCCGTCGGTATTTTTCACGGAGATCCGAGATCACGACATCCGTCGTGGTTTTGTGTTCGTGGTCGGCCAGAGGTTCATCGGCCGTCCGCTCGGCCCGTCGGACGGCCTCCTCCGAGACGCGAAGGCCGCGATCGACTCGATCGCTCATTTCGTCGACGAACGTATAGACGACGTTCGCCGGAATCGACACCGCGTACCGATCGGGGTGTTTGCGGATGACCCACGTGTTGAGCGTCGTATACACCTCCTCGCTGACGTCTCGATCGGCAAGGATCGTCGTCAGTTCGTCGTGAATCGTCGGCGGGACATAACAGGAGATCCCGAGCGTGAGCCGTGCGTCGGCGATCAGTTCGAGCAGGCGGAGGATGGCATCTTCGATCGACTCGTCGTCCCGGCGAATCTCCTCGGTAATAAACAGCGAGGTGTCGAGGACGAATCGCTGTTTGAACGCCTCGCGTTGCATAATCGGTCCTACGCGCCGAGTCGGCAAATAACTGGGTCGTCAGGACGGTCGCGATCGTCGCGCTGTCGTGGTAGTGGGGTGGCGATCGGATTCGTGGTAGTGGGGTGGCGATCGGCCCACCAATTGTGACGATCGCGGGGCCACGATCGGCCGCGGAAATGACGATCGCCCTGATCGCTGTGTTGACTCGTGTCGCCTACTCGCCGTCTTGACTCGTCTGGGGCCCTCTCGCGCCAAGGTCGGCATCGGAGATCATTTCGGCACCGGTCGCCGAGAGATCGACGGTGATGTCACCGGGGACGGCCTTGCTGATCTCGTCGACGTTGCCGGCCAGGACGGTGAGAATGTCCTGTGGATCGACGTACATGAGCATGTTCCCGTCCTGGCCTTTCGTCACCAACTGGAGATCGTTCAGGGCGACCTGGTTGTCCTGAATCGAGGCCGCAACGACTGGGAGCGAGGCCGGTTTGCCGGGTTCGTCCTCCCGAACTTTCCGAATGTGGACCGCATCGAGGTCGATAACCGATTTGTGCTCTTTGATCCGCTCGGCACAGGCGACCATGTCGTTGATAACATCGGTGCGGCGATCGTTGCCGTGGTCGCCGTCGAGACAGTGCTGACAGACGCGGAGCTCGATCTGCATACACGGACGTACTCGCTGGATGCCGATGAGAATTCCGTTTCACTACCCGCCCCGATCGGTGGCGGGCGGGGTCGGTTCGCCCGGCGCAAGCCCGGCGTTGATCGGGTGTGTGATTCTTCTGTCAGCACGGTGTAGGTCGATCGTATGGGCGACACCGAGTACCACAAACGGCTCGGGATCGGAGAGTCGGCGTTCGAGGCCCTCGAAGAGCACATGACGGACCGCAGCTACGACGGACTCGAGTACCGCCACGTACCGGACTATCGACGCGGCGTCGAGCGGGGTACCGCGCTGATCGCAGGCGAGGTCGTCCGGGGGTTCCCGAAGGTCCCGCGAACGCTCGTCCTCGAGACTGGCGTGCCGAACAAGTTCGACGGGACGGTCGTCGTCGAAGAGAAACTGAACGGCTACAACGTTCGGTGTGCCCGCATCGATGGGGACGTCCTCGCGTTCTCGCGCAGCGGGATGGTCTGTCCGTTCACGACACGAATGGTGGATCGACTGGTCGACCTCGAGGCGCTCTTCGAGGAGTATCCCGAGGCGATGGTCTGTGGCGAGATGATCGGCCCGGAGAACCCCTATACCGCACACGACTATCCCGGGGTCGACTCGCTTGCGTTCCGGGCATTCGACTGGCGCGATCGACCCTCTGGCGACCCGCTCGCGATCGACGAACGCCGTGATCGGTACGATCGTTTCGGGATCCCACAGACGCGCTCGTTCGGTCGCTACGACGTCGACGACGCAGCCGAGGCGGTCGATCGGATCATCCGGGACCTCGACGCTGAGGGGCGCGAGGGCGTCGTGATGAAAACGCCAGACGGAAGCGAGCAGCTCAAGTACACGACGTCGACCTCGAGCCAGGACGATCTGGCGTTTGCGTTCTCCTTGCCCTTTGACTACGGCAAATCGTTCATGTTCCGTCGACTCATCCGGGAGGGGTTCCGGAGCGTCGAACGGGACGAGTCCGACGCGGCGGCACAGAAGCGGGCTCACGAACTGGGTGCGGCAATCTTCCTCTCGATGCGAGAGAGTATCCAGACCGTCGACGACGGTGACAGGGTCGGCGAACGCCACACCGCCCGGGCCAGTCCGGAGACGATCGATGTGCTCCTCGACCATCTCCGCGACCAGGGGCTCCAGATCGAGATCGAGGACGACCGGCGAGAGGCAGGCGATCGGGTCGTCACGTTCTGCAAGCGGACGCAGTCGACGAACGACAAAATTCAAAACTATCTCGATGGACACATCGTACAGGAGTGATCGGGGGTCGACGGGACACGATCACGACGGCGATGGCGATCGATCGCAATACTCGGGAACGACGGGCCAGCGAACCGTTTGATACGGATTAGTGTCCGTCGTTACCGCCGATCGGCTAAGACGGCTCTCCGATCAGCGTGGCGCGACGCGCCACGAGCAGTCGGGCGTAGCCCGACAACGGCGGTAATTGATGACACTAATCCGTATGACAGCACCGAACCAGCACGGCGATCGAGCGGCGACAGCGGGCCATCACAATGTTTTTATCCCGTTCGAGACTACGCGTATCCACGATGGTAGGTGTCCGCTTTACAGGGGCTCTCGCCCGCTTCTAATACTATACCTACCGCTCACTGTGTCCGAACCGATCGACAGCGAGCGGGACGCGGACTACCAGCCGAACTTCTCAGCGAAGTTCACGGATATCCACAGCACTAGCCATGTCAGAATCAGACTCACAGGAGCAGATCGCGGTTGTACTGCCAGACGGATCGGAACTCGACGTCGACGCCGGCGCGACGGTCGAGGACTGTGCCTACGAGATCGGTCCCGGCCTCGGACGGGACACCGTCGCGGGCAAACTCGACGGCGAACTCGTCGCCAAAGCAGCGCCCGTCTACGACGGCGCCGAACTCGAGATCATCACCGAAGGCTCCGACGAGGCGCTCGACGTGATGCGCCATTCGGCGGCCCACTGTCTCGCCCAGGCCGTCGAACGCCACTACGACGATGTCGACCTCGCGATCGGGCCGCCGACGGACGACGGCTTCTACTACGACTTCGACAACTTGGACATCGACGAATCGGATCTCGAGACACTCGAAGCGGAGATCGAAGAGATCATCGAGTCGGATTACGAGATCGAACGCGAGGAGGTCCCGATCGAGAAAGCGGAGAAACGACTCGCAGACGAGCCGTACAAACTCGAACTCCTCTCGGAGTTCGCCGACGAGAACGACACCGTCACGTTCTACACACAGGGCGAATGGGAGGACCTCTGTGCCGGGCCACACGTCGAGTCGACCGGCGAAATCGGCGTCGTCTCGCTGCTCGAAATCGCCGGTGCCTACTGGCGTGGTGACGAGGAAAACACGATGCAGACGCGCATCTATGGCACGGCGTTCGAGGACGAAGGCGATCTCGAAGCGTTCATCGAGCGCAAGCAGGAAGCCGAAAAGCGCGATCACCGGAAGATCGGCTCGGAGATGGATCTGTTCTCGATCCAGGACGTCACCGGCCCCGGACTGCCGCTGTATCACCCGGCCGGGAAGACGATTCTGAAGGAACTGGAGGGGTTCGTCGAGGAACTCAATCAGGAGGCCGGCTACGACTACGTCGAGACGCCCCACGTCTTCAAGACCGATCTCTGGCACCGATCGGGCCACTACGAGAACTACGCCGACGACATGTTTATTTTCGACGTCGGCGACGACGAGTTCGGTCTGAAACCGATGAACTGTCCCGGCCACGCCGCGATCTTCCAGGACCACTCCTGGAGCTACCGCGACCTGCCAATTCGCTACGCCGAGAACGGGAAAGTGTATCGCAAAGAACAGCGCGGTGAGCTCTCCGGACTGTCACGCGTGTGGTCCTTTACGATCGACGACGGCCACCTGTTTATCCGCCCCGACCAGATCGAACGTGAAGTCCGCGAGATCATGGACATGATCACGGACGTTCTGGAGACGTTCGACCTCGACTACGAGATGGCACTTGCGACTCAACCCGAGAAGAGCGTCGGCGGTGACGAGATCTGGGACCGCGCGGAGTCACAGCTCGAATCGGTCCTCGAGAGCCGCAACCACGAGTACGAGATCGAGGACGGCGACGGCGCGTTCTACGGCCCCAAGATCGACTTCGCGTTCGAGGACGCGATCGGGCGATCGTGGGACGGTCCGACGGTCCAGTTGGACTTCAACATGCCCGAGCGCTTTGACCTGTCTTACGTCGGCGAGGACAACGAGGAACACCGTCCCGTGATGATCCACCGGGCGCTGTACGGCAGCTACGAACGGTTCTTTATGATGCTCATCGAGCACTACGAAGGGAACTTCCCGCTGTGGCTGGCCCCCGAACAGCTCCGGGTGCTTCCCATCTCCGACGCCAACCTCGGCTATGCTCACCGCGTCGCAAACGAGTTCGACGACTTCCGCGTCGAGGTCGACGGCCGCGATTCGACGATCGAGCGAAAGATCCGTGCCGCCCACGACGATCGGGTCCCCTACCAGCTCATCGTCGGCGACAACGAGGAAGAAGACGGCACGATCTCGGTGCGCGATCGGTTCGAAGAACAGGAGTACGACGTCGCGATCGACGCGTTCAGACAGCATATAGAGAGCGAACGTGACGAACAGCGGACGGAACCGGACTTCCTGCAGGAGTAGTGAGAGCAAGCGCCGATCGGCCGGGCGGACAGGTTGTGATTGGTTGCATCGATGTGGATAAATAAGCGGGCGCGCGTACCGAAATCACCATTGTTGTGGAAGACTGGATAGCAGGTATGAACAGAGCCGAGAAGGCTGCCCTCCAGTTGCGGGCCGTCGACGTGTTGGGGATGCTAAAGGAGACCCGGACGTACGAGGAACTCGCGGCGACGACCGGGCTCCCGGCTGGCGATCTCAACCGATACGTCAACGGTCACGTTCTTCCGGGCCCCGATCGCGCGCGGGAAATCGTCGACGACCTCGGTCGAGAGACGCTGGCCGACGAACTCGAGGCACGAATCTGCGTCGACGACGAGGGGTACGTCGACAACTCGGTGACCGTCTTCGATCAGTCGTTTCTCGATCTCGTCGCGCCTGTCGTCGCAAACGGGTACGCGTTCGATCGGCCGGACGTCGTTCTCACTGCCGCAACCGACGGGATCACGCTGGCGGCAGCGCTTGCGAGCTACTACGGAACACGCTGTGCGTACGCCAAAAAACGCAAAGAGACCGCCGTCGAGGAGTTCATCGAAGCCCGCGAACGGCTCCAGTCGGGAATCGAACTCACCTACTATCTGCCGGCGTCGGCGATCGATCCCGGCGAATCCGTGCTCGTCGTCGACGATCTCATTCGATCGGGGGAGACCCAGGAACTCCTGCTCGACATCGTAGAGACGGCTGAAGCCGACGTGAGTGGTGTGTTCGCGCTCATCGCCGCCGGCGACGACGGCATCGAGCGTGCCCGCGAACGGACCGACGCGCCGGTCGGCGCGCTTGCGAACGTCTGACCACCCCCCTCACGACAGTTCATCGGCGCGCTCATGTCGATCATTGCGATCGGTCGGACCAATCGAACGGACAGTCGTCACGTTCTCTCGCGAAACGACGAGTTTTGTGTGACCGCCTCGGATTCGAACTGCCGATTCGATCCCGGGACCGCAGCTAAAGTCGACGATCGCCCACAGTCGGGCGACAGCGGCCGTGTGACCAACTAGCACATGATTAATGATTACATTTATGTGGCTTGCCGAAGTGGTGGTGGTACGCACATGACGAAGACAGTCATCCTCGGCGTGATCGGTTCCGACGCACACGTTGTCGGGATCACGATCCTCGAACGGGCGTTTGCGGCAAACGGGTTCGACGTCGTCAACCTGGGCGTCCAGACGTCCCAGGAAGAGTTCATCGACGCGGCAAAATCCCACGACGCAGCGGCTGTACTCGTCTCCTCGCTGTATGGTCACGCCGAACAGGACTGTCAGGGCTTCCACCAGGCGATCGCCACAGCGGGGCTCGACGTCACCACCTATATTGGCGGTAACCTCGCAGTCGGCCAAGACGAGTTCGAGCAAACTCGGCGGACGTTCCGCGAGATGGGCTTCGATCGCGTGTTCGACTCCGAAACCGATCCCGAAGAGGCGATCGCGGCCCTGAAAGCCGATCTTGACCTGCGATCGGCGGAGACTGAACAGGAGCGACGGACCGTTTCAGCCTGATCAACTCCACCGTCGCTCTCAGAAGAATCGTTGTGCTCAGTTGTTGTGTTGCGGTGGAAAACGGCCGCCTGCCGTACTGTTGAGGATAGAGAGCGTCTCCTATTCGATACCGCTTTGTTGTCGTTCTCGCTCGAGTCGTCGACAGCCGGTAACTAACGAGTCGGGAAGATCGGTTTCTCCGGCGTAGAGGAGTTCGAAAACGGTCGCTACCTGCTCGAACTGTGGGCCTCGGGCGGCGACCAGCGGATCAGTGTCCCAGGTAATGAATTCCATCTCCGCCAACATCGGTAGATGACAGTGGTGTAGCTTCTGTCGAAGCACGTCCGGGTCGGGCGGAACGTTCGGGTTTGCCGCGCTCTCGGGGAGTGGAACTGCTGTGGCCTGTGGTGCATCCAGGAGCGACACGATGAGTTGACGACGCGGCTCGGCCGAGAGAGCGGTGAAGACGGTGTCCCACCGTTTGATAACCTGTTTGCCGTTCTGATACTGTGCTCGTGACATAATACTACCGAGTATCGTCTTTGTGGTTGAGTGTGTTATTATTTGGGATTAGAAAGATGGTAATCGTCCCGAGACGGCTCTCAGTGCTAGGTTGCCCTCGTTCACACCTCAGCGAACGATCGTCACCGGAACCGGCGATCGCCGGGCGACAGTCTCTGCGACACTGCCAAGCAGAATCCGACTGGCACCGGTGCGGCCGTGGCTCCCGATCGCGATGTGATCGACGTCGTGTTCGTCGGCGAACTTGACGATCGATCTGGAGACGCCGCCGATGACCTGCTCGGTTTCGATATCGACGCCGTGGTCGGCCGCACGCTCGCGAATGCGTTCGAGGACCTCCTCGCCACGATTCTCGTGGTGTTCCTGGATCGCATCGTAGTTAGCCATCGCCCCGCCCTCGATACCAGTTGCGGCGTAGAAATCCCCCGGATCGAGGACGTGCAACGCCGTGATTTTCGCCTCGGGATACTCGCTGCAGGCGAATTCGATCGCGTCTACCGATCGGTCCGATTCGTCGACGGGAACGAGAACGTGGTCTGGCATAGGTGGAGCTACGACGGCTGATGGAATAAGCCCCTGTGATGATTCCCGCTGCTCGGTGGTGAACTGCCCACTAAAAAACGAGGTCGAAGACGAATCGGCTTCGGGCGGTTACTTCGCGCGACCCTGACCGCCGTTGTTGGACGGCCGGACCTTCTCTGCACCCTTGCCGCGGTTGTTGAGCCCACGGTTGTCCTTGCCGGCGTTGGTAAGCCCACGGAATGCACGGTTCGTGTGAGTGTCGTCGCAGATCCAGTTGAGATCGTCGTCGTTTTGGATTGCGGGGTGGTTCGGATCGACGAGGATCACTTCGAACCACTTCTGGCTGCCGTCTTCACCGACCCAGTAGCTGTTGAGCACGCGCAGGTTGGGGTACTTGCGGGAGACGCGCTCTTCGCCCATCCGCTGGATGTTCTTGCGCCGCCCGATGCGGTTGACACCCTGGCGCTTCGTTCGGCGACCGGCGGTAAAGCGCTCCTTGCGAGCGGTTCCTTTGCGGACCGAGACGCGGGTCACGATAATGCCCTGCTTGGCCTTGTAGCCGAGTTCACGAGCCTTGTCGAGTCGGGTTGGCCGATCGATCCGTTCGATCGCGCCCTGCTTTCGCCATTCCTGTTTGCGCTGCCACTGCAGTTCGCCGAGCTTCCCGTCGCCCGGGTCCTTCCATGCGTCCTTGATATGGGAGTAGAAGCTTTTTGCCATCGTAATCACCGCGGGCGTTTCGTGGTTCAATCCCAACCAGGGATCACATCCCGTCCTGTGGCGGCGTCGAGCCGAACAGGTGCCCACTGGTGCCCGCAGCCCAGCGAGTCTGTCGGTTCTATCCAGCGTTCGTGTATAAGCGCTTCGAAGCGTCGAAACAAACGGCACTGGCTCTTGGGACACTGTCGCTTATCTCGGCACTACTGTCTGACACACCCTCCGCCTCGATCGCGACGAGCGCCATCGGGGGTATCCAAAGACAAAGAGACAGCCAAGCGCGGGCTCGCGACGCTACCGCTGGGGCCGATCGTCCGGCTCGTAGGCGATGCCGTCGACCGAAACGCGTCCGTCGGGGGTAACGTCGACGGTGTAGCCCATGTACGTGAACGTGAGCTGCGTCGATGCCTCCGGGGACGGTTCGTAAAGTCGATCGAGCGCTTCCGGATCGACGATCTGGTAGAGTGGGCTCGGAAGCTCCGCTGCAGAGACGCCTTCCGCGTCAGCGACCGCGTCGAGAACCAGCAGACTGACCCGATCGTCTCGGGTATGGACAGGTCGGTTTGCTGTACTTTTGCTACTCATTAACACGCATACACCGACGACGGATAAGTGAGCCTCTGTTATATATGTTCGGGCGACGATGGGCACCCCCTATATGTGTATCCCAGTAACAGCTGTGTCACCGATGTGATGTGCATCTCCGGCGGACGGGGTGTGGCGTGGAGACGGCTCACAGACGGTCCAGAAACGTACCACCGTAGTCGATCGTCGTTGCCGGCTCGTCAGGCTCGTCGTGTTCGTAGATCAGCCAGTCGGCATCGATCGCCCGCGCCGCATCGACACAGGCGCGCATATCGACGTCGCCCTCTCCGATCTCGACGAATTCGGGGTCAGCACTCGTTACGAGATCTTTCAGATGAACCTGGCTCACACGATCGCCGAGTGACCGAAGTCTCGCGGCTGGATCGTCGCCGCCAGAGAGCGCCCAACCGACGTCGAGTTCGATCCCGATCGAACTCTGCCGACAGAAGCGATCGAACGCCGACCCGTCACCGAGATCGACGTACTCGTGGGCATGGTTGTGATACTGGAGGTCCCACCCCTCGTCGGCAAGGAGAGTTCCGAGTTCGTTCAGTTCGGTTGCGACCTCGTCGACGGCCGTCGCCGACTGGAACCGTGACTCGTCGAGCCACGGGACCACCACGCCGTCGATATCGAACGGGTCGTAGGCAGCCAGTACGGTGTCGAGATCATCGCGAAGCGTCTCGATCGCAACGTGTGGCGCTGTCGCCTCGAGGTCGCGAGCGGCGAGTGCGTCGGCAACACCCGATGGGTCCATGTCGGCCTGGATCGGGGTGTAGGGTCCGGCGAACTGGACGCCATCGTAGCCGGCGTCGGCAACCCGATCGAGGACTTCGACGATCGGGTCGTCGAGTGTGCGCACGCTATAGAGCGTGATCGCGAGTCTGGGCGTCGACATAACTCATCGTCGTGAACGGGGCTCCTTCAGTGGCACTGTCTAGTTCAGGGAGTTTGAGAAGCGAGCAGGTCGTAGTGAGTGGTGATCATGACACTTGCAGACCTGCTCAGAGAGACCTTAGACGTGGATTGTGATGAGGTTTGGGAGAATGAGCGGACCCCGACACCCGTCAGGGTGTTCGGGGTCCGGCTCCATTCGATGGGGTTGTCGGTGCGGGAAGTCG
>LKMJ01000031.1_pt1 | contig 73242 bp, 77 predicted proteins | sample 643391 | NCBI WGS metagenome assembly LKMJ01 (sample SAMN04112250, study PRJNA286221) | soda lake metagenome | biome: soda lake; feature: Kulunda Steppe; material: water; isolation source: sample PL-Br10 brine of Picturesque Lake | place: Russia: Kulunda steppe | collected 2010-07 | reverse complement strand
TTCATACTCTCCGTTTGCGTTCAGCGTCCCGCTGTTCAAGCGCACGCCTACGAGTGCGCCTCCACCGGAGCCAGTTTGGTTCCGGCGGAGATACCGCAGTCCGATATTTTTCGCGGCGTTGTAGTCGGCGTGGTTCTCGTACTCGCATTTCAGACACTCGAAAGATTCGTTTTCACGATTGTCCGGGTGCGTGAACCCACAATGTGAACACCGCCGAGACGTGTTCTCCGGGCCAACCTGTTCTACGTCGATGCCGCACGCTTCGGCTTTGTATTCGACGTATTCGTACAGGCGGTTGAATGCCCACTTGTGTCCCCACGACGCGCCAGTGCGTTCACGAATGTTGGTCAAGTCCTCAAACGCTATCACCGAACAATCGTGGGTACGGGCTTCAGCGACCAGTTCGTTCGAGATACGGTGGAGCGTCATCTTGAATCGCCCTTTCTCTTTGCGTCCGACCGCCTGCATAGTCTCGTGCGCCCACCGTGTTCCGCACTCTTGTAGGTCGCCTCGCCGTTTCTCGTATTCCCGCCGCCAGTGGTCGAACTCGTCGCCAGTCCAGAACGTGCCAGTCGAGGCAACTGCAAGATTGTTCACGCCGAGGTCAACCCCGAGAACCGTTCCGTTCTCGGTGGTTGCCTGTTCCGACGTGTTAGACTCCACTTCCGTCTTGCAGTGGATGTGAAGCATCCAGTTGCCGTTGCTGTAGTGTAGCTCCGCCCCTGTCGTCTCGTATTCGTCCGAGAAGAAGTATTCTGCGTGGGGCGTGTCTCGCTTATTATTGGGAAGCACGTACTCGGCTTCAATACGACCGTCAACGGTCGCCAGCGACACGTACTCGTCGTGGAAGGTAGCAGTGCGGTGGTCGTAGACGAGATGTGGACTGGTGAAGTGGGGCATCGACGCTTTCTTGCCTTGTTTCCACTTCTTGACCACGCTTTTGCAGGCTTCGGCGGCCTTGTTTCGAGCGGCTTGGACGTGGTTGCTGTGCAACGCCGTCTCGTCGCGCACGTCCTCGTAGGTGTCGTCGTGGAGCGTGGTTTTGCTTGTGGTGACATATTCGCCTTGGAAAGCGTGGCGTGTCACGTAGCTAGCGGCCCACAGAAACTCGTCTACGGTGTCGCGGAGAAGTGCAGTGTCGTCACTGCCCACGTCGAGTTTCACGGGGACAGTACGCCGCTTCTCCATACATCATATGTATAGTTCGGGATTGAAAACGTTGGGGAGTCGGCCTTGTCGTGGCTGGTGGTTAGAGACATACAGTTTACGCGCTTCCTCCCACCCGTTCACGGGTGGGTTTCCGCGCTGTTACCGCTATGAGTTTGTTGAACGTGGCCTCTGTCGTCGAGTTGACCCGTCAGCCACAGAGGGTCGTGAATTGACCGATGCGCCGAGTGGCAAAGGTGTGTGAGCCTATCACATAATCAATGAAAAGGGATAGCGCACGTCAATCAGTAATCGGTCACTGTCTTGCAGGGCCGATAAATCGCTGCACACGGATCGACAGATCGTTGCAGGTGTCGTTCTCAACAACTCCGAGTACTCCCTCGATATCATCCTTCTCAACAGTATGCACAGCCCAGGAGAGGGCGTCAGCGGCGAGCCCTGGCCCGCCAGAGCTCCAGTCCAAGCGTTCGAGTCTTAACCGCGAGTCCGCAGCGGTCGTGTCGAGCGTCAGGACAACCCCGGTGATCTGCGTGCAGTCGTCGGGGAGATCGTGACTCAGTGCCAGCAGTGCTACGCCCCGACCGGTGCCTTGGGGGAGCCAGCAGACATCTCCCCGTGATATCTCTTCGCGATCGTCGAGGCCGTCTGGCCGGCGTATCCAGTCAGCCCGCCGCTCGTCGACACTCGTCGTACCCAGGCCCGACTGTGATATCGCCGTTGTTGCGTTACTCGAATCTCCACACGAAACAGAAGGGGAGAACTCCTCGAATGGCGTTGAGAGGTGCTTACCGTTTCGATCCCAGTCTTCCGTGACAACAACACCCAACTCACTCAGCAGTTGGATATCCGTCGAGACGTTCGGCGCGCTCCGATCGAGGCGGTCGGCGAGTGCGCCAACACTCTCAGCAGGCTCATCGTGGAGACTCTGGAGGACCCGAAGACGTTGATCGGAGAGCAATGCCCGTGCATCGGCAGCGGAGAGAGTCTGTGTCTCCACGTCGCTTCCCTGGAGTCGAACGTCGATCGGAGAATTGTGTTCAGTCATGGTTTACATCCCTCTTCGATCCGAGCAGTAACGCTCATCGGAATCGGACGGGCCGTGGTGCGCCTGATATACGCCGGATTTATGCCCAAAGCATAAATTTGTTTTGACCGGAGAGAGACCCTCTCCCTTCTCTGAATGGCAATTTACTATTCACACACTGTTTATGAACCACAATCTGAAAGTTAAATAATAGAGTGGCAAAATTTTGGTATGGCCGACAGCGATGATACAGGGGTAAACTCTGACTCAGGAGAGCGTCTGCATACGGATGAACGACTTTTACGGCTGTTGGATGGATATATCAGGCTGAATGGCGTACCGACGAAAGCCGAGTTTGATGCTGCCGATGAGACGCCCTCAGTCAGAGCCTATGAGAAGCGGTTTGGGACGTGGACAGACGCTCTTGATGCCATTGGTTACCAACCGAGAGGCAGCGGATACAACTACACTGATGAGGAGATTCTCACTGCGCTTGCCGAGTGGGTTGAACAGCACGATGGACAGATCCCCAAACGGTCGGATCTTCGAGATGCCGACAATCTGCCAACAGTCGCAACGTTCTCCATGCGGTTTGGTGGGGTGATGAATGCTCTTGAGGAAGCTGGTATCCCTCAAACTCGTGGAACTGGCCGCCCACCCAACTCAGGGGTTTCGGCTGACCAGCTATTGAGCGACTTACGCAACCTAATCGACCAACTGGGGACTGTTCCTCCCGTTGAAGACTTCATAGCTTCTGATTTGACTCCCCGATATATCTACTACCGGCGCGTCTTTGGCTCGTACACGGCCGCCGTTGAGGAGCTTGAGAGGATCGATCAGCCGGACGAGAGTGACGGCGCTTACGCTTGGCAGTATCCCGAGAACGAGAAACTCCGGGCTGTCAAGCGGTTTGCAGAGGAACAGGGCGAAGTCCCCACCAAAGCCGATTTTGTGAGCTCAGACCAAACGCCGAAGGCCCACATCTATACCAAAGATTTCGGATCGTGGGATACCGTCTTAGAACAGGCAGACCTCAATCCCGAGTATATCAATCGGGGGTACACCGATCAACAGCTACGAGAAATTTTGGCACAGTGGGTCGCTCAACAGCCGGAATCCGAGACAACCCAGACATACTTCCGCAGAGACGATCGCACCCCATCTATACAGCCATACACCGATCGCTTCGGATCGTGGGATGCAGCGCTAGAAGAGGCCGATGTGTCGCAGACTGAAGCAAACACGAACCGAGCAACGCTCGATCATAATATCCCACGACAAGAACTCATCTCGCCTCTCCAGCAGCTTGCAGAAGAAATTGGTGAGACGCCCAGACTGAAAGATGCGAAAGAAAGTGAGATCGTCCCAAATCCGAGACTCTATATGCATGAGTTTGGATCGTGGGTTGATGCTATCGAAGCGGCTAATTTACCTCCGAGAGATAGGCGAGAATACACAACCGATGAGATCCTCCGCCAGTTTGAGGGGTGGGTTTCCCGCCACGACCGAATCCCTACGATCAGCGAGATCAATGACGCAGATAGTCTCCCGAGCTACGGAGTATATTACGACCGGTTCGAGACACTACAAAATGTCGTAAGCGAATCAGAGCTCGATGTGACTGACTATCCTGAGTTTCTCACCCGCTAGCCACGGTGTGATTCACAAACCGAAGCCGTTAGCAATAGCGCACAAACCCGAAGAATCTTAGGATACTCGGATCAAGAAACAACAATGGCAAACGGTCGTGAGAAAGTTTCTGACGTAGAAATTCTGGAGATTATCGATTCACACCACGCTCCAGTGATCGGTGTTAAGGACTTGTCGGAAAACCTGCCCGTCACACGGCAGGCGACGTACAACCGCTTAGAGATTCTTGCAGAAGATGGTTTGGTTAAAAAGTACCTAGTCAGCCGTGATACTGTCTGGTACATCACCGCAGCAGGAAACCGATTTTTGGAGAAAGAGTAGGATGGGTGGTGAACTGCCACCGGGTCGTAAGCAACGCTACTTTTGAAATTATGGTGCTACCATAATCTCACTTTCGTCAGTGAGAACCGCTCATTTTGATTTCGACGGTGGATACTGATTTCCCCGAGAACGAATACCGGAATTATAGCCGTAACACTCTCTCTATCCGATGTTTAGAGCGATGAAATAATCTAAAATTCCGTATAGCGATATACACTTCATAAACCACCGAAATACCGGTATTTTGGGTAGAGAACCGCCGAGAGTGCCAATTCACCTGGGGTGTAGTCTACTGTAGAGTAATGTAGTACTCAACAGTAGAATTAAGGACCACCCCGCCGTCTGTGAAGCACGAAAGCGACAAATGGCTCAGAACGACGCTACTCCGGGGGATCTCGGCGGATCAACACCGCTCGACGAACCCCTTGAGGACTTTCTCGACGACAAAGCGAAAACAATCTCGATGGACGGTGAGGAAAAGCAGCGATCGGGAACCTACGCTCGCGAGCTCGAACGGCTCCTCCCTGAGTGGGTAGCCTGGATGAACGACCAGGGATATCACAGCTTCGAGCAACTCGACGGTCGTGCAATCGCGACGTACGCACGCGAAGAACTTGCTCACAGGGTGAAACGCGACGAATTGAGTACTCGCACGGCCTGGAAGTATCTCGATTATATCTCTGCCTACCTCAACTACTGCCAGGAGTGGGAGTACACGCCGGACAATCCAGTTCGGACAGGCGTTGTCAAGGACTCGATGCCCGAGAAGCCTTCCCCGGATTCGAGCGACCAACAGTTCTGGAGCGTCGAGCAATTACAGACGCTTATGGCCCACGTCGACGAGCGCGCCTACGAAGCGATCGAGGAACACGGCAACGGTCGCGATGCTTTTGTCCCCGTTCGTGACCGCGCATTCTGCGCGTTGATTGGCTATTCCGGCGTTCGTGGGGCAGAAGTTCTGAGTCAGCCCCACGACGACCGTGCCGATCGATCCGGCGCGACGTGGGAAGATATCGAATTTGAGCAGCGCCGCCTTCGCGTCCTGGGGAAGAGCCAGGACTACGAGGATGTGCCGACGACCTCCTATCCGATCGAACCGTTCAAACGCTGGCATTCGCTGCTCGATCCCCCACAGGACGATTGGCCGCTGTTCCCTTCCCTGCATACCCCGACACTCTGGCGTGAGGCCCGCTCACAGCTTGTTGCTCGCAACCACGACGAGGAGACGATCGACTCACTCCTCGATCCCATCACCGAGCCGCTCGATGCCTACTACAAACACAACCTCCGGCCACCGGGCATGTCGACCACGGGCGGCAGGCACCTACTCAAACGGCTGACTGACGCTGCTGGAGTCGATACCAGTAGCGATTCGAAAGACTATCTCACGCTCCACGGTGGGCGTCGAGGCGTCGGTGAGCAATACCGCCGCCAAGAAGGACTCTCGTCAGCACAGAAAGCCCTCCGCCACAGCGATCCGAGTACGACCGAGAACATGTACTCACACATCGAAGCGACCGAGATATCCAAGATCGGTGACGGGGTATTCGACGAACAGAGCCAAGGAGTGAACGCAGAAACCCACGACCAGGAGGACACCGATGCCAGCCAATAGCCCCGATCCAGACGAGGAATCCCCGATGGATAGGACAGAGCTCTCCGAGCTCGATGTCACCGGTTTGGAAGTCGCAAAGAGAAACAAGAAGCGAACCGTCGAATCGTGGCTTATGGCTGGTGGCATTACCGGCTTTCTGCTTACCGGCCTCTACCTTGCCTACGTGGATTACCCGGTGTTCGATATCCCGGCTGAGATCGAAATAGCGGTCGTCACTTGGACTTTTGTTTTCCTTGGGTGCCTCTACGGTTTCCGGTATGCTTGGCACGGGCCGGCCGCCGATCGCGCACACACCACCCTGCAACTGTTCTTTGACCTTCCCGAAGAGGAACCGGACAAGGAAACTAGAGAGAATTGACTACGGTTGGGAATTAGTTTTGATGGTACGTTTCAACCGGCTCACTGACTGCAATATTGAACGCACCGTTGATATCGGCGTAGTGACTGTAATGCGGCTGAAAATATGCGTGCGACGGTAACTCCGAGTCCCTCTGTGGATAGGAGTAACGGCTGTTTGGCTCAGCCATCGGTTCGCCTGTTCGACAAATCCACGGGGAGAGTAACCCCACAAGAACAGGTGCGACCGTAGACCGGCAAATATCCCAACGCTTGCGGTGCGGTTCGGGAAGCCCGTCGTGAACGACGGGGAGGAGGTCACTCGTCGAGGGCGTCGAGGATCTCACGGTCCTCGTCAATAAGTCGATCTCGCTGTTCCTCGCGCGTTTCACCATCGGGGCGTTCTTGGAGTACCATTCTTATCTTGTATACCGTCTACTGTTTTCAACCGTTCGGCTACCGCGGATTCAGCAGCCAATAATTTAAATACCAAAGCGAAGCAGATATTTTTGAGTCCCCACGGAGAGGTAACAGTTCCTCGCCGTCGACTCGACAAACAGGAGGTTGAGAGATGACAGAAATTGAAATCGCGATGGTTGGTTATCAGTGCCGCACTTGCGGTGAATCGACAGAGGTCGGCATCTCCCCGAGGGTCGTCGACGACGAGATGTATCTGTGCCCTGTCAATCACCGTCTCGCTGTTACCGAGTGTGGCGAGTGTGGGCAAGAGCGGACCCACGTTCTCGATGCTCCGAAGGTGGATGCCGCACGGGGCTACCCGCCGATCGACGATATCGCGACGGAGAAAGAAGCGTCGGAGGGAGACAGCGAGGGAAACGAGTCACAGGGATCGCTACTGACCGAGGGTGGCGGGCCAGCGACGATTGATGAGCTCGCATACACCGACCCCGACGACGACATATATCTCGAACTTCGCGAGGAGGAGATGGGGATGCGGGCCGTCCGTGGATACGTCGACGAGATTAACGACGAGCGACCGGAGCACGACGCCGTGACGATTGCCGTTCGCGACGACCGGATGCGGATGCGGCTGCATTTCCGGTTTGTCTGGAGCCAGGATGAACTCGGCCTGGAGCCGACGATCGACGTTACCACCCCCTCTACCCGAGTGGAGATCGTGGCTGCGTCGATCGAGACACTCGAAATCTCACCAACAGATCAACGACAGGCAGCCCGCGAGATTCTCGAAGAATCGCTTGAAGACGGGGCGGCGTGACGAAGCTCTGGCAGTCATAATTTCTTGTAACGGTCGAAAGCACCCGACAGCAGGGGTAATACTCGATTTCTTTCTATCAATCAATATACGCGGCCAACTACTTAATACTAATATTCAATTAGATGCGAAACGCTTATTACAGTCCCGAACATAGGGATAGATATGACAGAAGAAACAGGCGGAACGGCACAGGCCAGCGAAATCATGCAGCGTGCGGTCGCAAGTGCATGGGATCGTTCGATCCTCCCCCAGACCATGTTCGCAAGCCAACTCCGAGAGCTCGCGACGGCGGTCGAGGAGGGCAACTCACTCCGCGGACTGCGGCCGTCGAGTCTCGCCGACGATATCGAGGGGCTCCTCGACAACGATCGGATCAGCCTTTCAGACGGCAAAATTGTAGAGGACCTCCGGAATCTCGCCAACGGCTACGAGGAAGCACCGGAGATGGAGATGGCCGCTGTCGCGAACACGGCCGCTGAGGAGGGGGGTGCGTAATGCACACGGTCATTATGCAGTGTGGCAGTCTGAAGGTCGACACACGGAAAGATGAGAACCCGGATACTGTCGCCGCTCGCGACCTCTACACGTCAGGTTACGCGACTGTCAAACGGAACTACCACGACACCTTCGGCGATCGTCTCGTCATTCTCAGCGCCGAACACGGGTTCATTCACGGCGATGCTCAACTGGAGTTCTACGATACGACCGCCGGGGACGAAGACTTTAGCTACGAGGAATGGGCGGGACAACTCCAGGCCCAGGCAGCGGGAGATGAAACTTTCGCGACCCCTGAAACCGTCGCTGCGCTCCACGGAGCCGACAAGATCACGCTCCTTGCCGGCGGCGACTATGCCGAGTACGCGGGGGAGGCGCTCGATGCCGCCGAGCTCGTCGACGCCGAGATTTACCGCCCATTCGAGACGGAGCCTGAAGCTCAGGGTGGGATGGGCTACCAGATGGAGTGGATGAACGATCAGATAGCCGCAGCGGAGGGGGAGTAAGATGCGTCGGTACTGCATTTATAACGGAGAGGGAGAGCAGATCGGTGGTCCATTCGACAGCAAACCAGCCGCAGAACTGGCCGCTGACCTGCTTAAGAAGGAGGCGGGCGGCGAGTACGAGGCTGATACGTTCCCACGGGGGCGGGAGTAATGGGTGTCCGATCGGACACGGCCGGACAGACAGAGAAGGTCGAGCTAGCGCCGGACGATCAAACCGTCCCCGATGCGTATAGAGCAGTCCCGGTCGAGAGCGGCGAGAATGTCTTGCAGCGGCTTGCCTACCGTGAGCCTGATAATGTGTACGTGGCACTCAGTGGCGGGACAGACAGCATCACAGCCCTCCATTTCGCCGTTCACAGTGATGCCATCGAGATTGACGGTGCGTTGCATATCGACACCGGATTCGGAATCCGTCGCACGACCGAGTACGTCGAAGAGATGTGTGAAAAGTACGGTGTTGACCTCATAACACTGGATAACCAGACTGCTCGATTCAGTCACGAACGAATAGAGACGTTGATCCCCCTCTTCGGCTGGCCGGGGGCCAACCCGATCGCGCATTCAGGTATCCGGCAGAATTTGAAGGACAAACCGTTCGGTCGCTTCGAGAAGTCGCTTGATGGGTCGCTCGCCCTAATTTCAGGCGTTCGCAAGCACGAATCGGAGCGCCGCTATGAACGACTCAATCAGCAGGGAATCCAAGAGGATAACGGCATTCTGTGGGCCTCCCCGCTTGTCGACTTTACCGACCAGGACGTGAGCTCGTATCACGACTACCACGAGATCGAGGAGAATCCGGTCGACGCATTGATCTGTGCGTCGGGGGAGTGTATGTGCGGCAGTTTTGCGGATAGACAGGATCTACCGCTGATTGAGCAGTTTTTCCCCGAAATCGCCAACCGGATCTACCAGCTAGAATGGGAGGCGCTGGAGATGGTTGCCAGGGGTGAGCTTGAAAAGCAGTATTGTCTCTGGGCGAACGGCAGCGTCGATTCTGGGGAGTATGAAGCCCGGACAGACGCCGATCAGACGACGTTGATGTGTTCGGACTGTGAGGATAAGTGCCCGAGTCAGCCATACCAGATATCCGGTGATCCGCTCTCACCAGCCGAGGAGTGGCTTCAAGAAAACCACCTCTCCGAGTACTTCAACTGGCTGTTTTACTGCCCAGTCTGCGATCTTGTTGTCGACGACCCGCACACCCACCGGCATGAAGTCCACCCATTCGACGAGGACGACGGGCTAGCCGGCGAATGGGATATGCGGATGATCGACGTCTGGGAGTCGGCCAAGTACGGCGAGCCGATCACCGAACCGAGCGGCTGGAAACTCGATCCGTCTCACATCACCGCTGACCCCGAAGAAGCAGAACGAAGCAAGCACAAGCACTACTACGAGGACGTAGCACTGTCGCACTGTGACGGCCACGATCATACGTGGGAAGAGTACAACGGTGGCCCGGTCAAGCAGTGTGCAGACTGCGGAGCCTTCAATCTCGTCGACTACGATCCGGAGGACCCCGGCCCGCCGACGATCGGTGACGAGGACACCCAACCGGCCGAGTTTGAAGATCCCGGCGAAATCCAGCGACAGCTAGAGGACTACCAGAACCCGAGTGGGGTCTGAGTTTTATAAAGCAAGACGAACAATACTAATCTATGACAGCAACACGAAGCATAGGAGAAGTTGGCAAATACATGCCGTTCGTTGTACTAGCGATTGGGAGCGCGATAGCATTTGCAGTATCAAGCGTATATCTGCTACTGACGCCCTTTATTGGGTCATTCGGAGACGCTTATCTGGCATTCGTTGCTTCGGCGTATCTCTTCGGGATTGGACTTTACGGCTCGATGCCTATCGCCGAAGCTGTGTAGTCCCTCCATTGGTGATGCAACAACCCTTTCCTGGGCAATCACTACATTCTTCCAGCACTAATATCCTTTAAGATACGAAAGCTATATAAACTCTCCAGTACTACGGATATACACAAATGGAAGATACAAAAACAGAGGCAACACAGACCACGCTAACGAGTCCAGCGACCGAAGCAGATGAGATAGATGTCCCCGACGCTCTGGCTGAGCTCCCGGCCGTCCTCAACGGGTGGGTGCGTGATCTCTCGAACGACCAGCGAGTACTGGAGTTTTGGCGTGAGAAGAGTACCCATATTCTCGGGACTCACGAGCGCCTCGCTATCTCACAGCAGCGAGACGGCGAGTACCGACTGACCAGAGAAGCCCAGGATCAGTACGGACATCGGCTGTCGACCGAGGTCGTCACCCGTCGCGAGCCTCACGAGCTCGATTGGCTCGCGACTCTGATCCGTCGCCGTACCGATCGGTACCCTGGGGAGGGGACTTACGATGGCCGGCCAACGTATCCGACGCGAATCGGCAACTGGAGTGCTGTCACGAGGCAAAACTACCAGCGGGCAGGTGCAACCCGATGGGTCTACGATCCCGTTCACGCGATCGACGTGGACGGTGAGTGGTCGCGAATCGAGGATCTCGACGCCTTTCGCGAGGAACAGACGGCCGTGCTGACGCTCAAACAGACCGACATGGTGGCAAACTATTCACATACGAAACGCGCGCACAGCATCTCCTATTGGGATCGAGAGGTAGGAGAGCGGGAAATCGCGTCGGGAATCCCACGCACAAGTGCTCACGAGATGGTCGAGCACTCACTCCGGAATCTCAAAGTCCCCGTCTCCCAATTCGATATCCCACGCGAGCGCCTCCAGCGAATCTCAGGCATCGGCCCGGCCAAGTCTGCCGACTTTTTGCTTCTCGGCCTGACGAACTGGGTTGCGATCCAGGATGCTGTCGGCGACGAGTCTGAGTTGAACCACCACATCCAAGACCGCGTTGAGGCTCTCCTCACCGATCGGATTCGCGAAGAAATCGGAATCCTACAATAAAGTCTAATACTCTATAAGATACGAAACACTTAATACATTTCCGATACTACGATGATATATGGAAGAAACAACTGGAGAAACAGAACCAGACAACAGCGAACCAGAACTTATCGATGGCGACGAGGTATCCCTAGGTAATCCGAGAGATTTCATGGTCCCGGTCGAGGTCGACGGGTTGCCAGAAGGGGCAATTGCGATCGACTTCTTCCACGGCGATCCGCAGATCGTCATTCGCGACGACCCGCAGATCAACTACGATGTGGAATTTGTCAGGGACGGCGACACCTATCATCTGAAATTCCACACGGAGGAGGAATAATGGGATACCGGAGAGGATTTTCCCGTGGCCCAAGCCACGAACCGGCCGAGAAATGTGAGGAATGTGGTGGAGTCTACGCGGAAGACGGCCATGAGACAGTCGGTGAGGACAACGAATATCTGTGCTACAGGTGCGAAGCCCACTGGTATCACGAGGGCAGTGAGTTTTGCCCCGAGTGTGGCAGCGAGGATATCGGCGGGCTACCGTGCCCGAACGACGGGATGAACATGGCCGATCTTGAAGAGTCACGCCGAGCAGCAGCGGCAGAACGGAAAATGGATCAAATGCGGCTGGAGGGTGACTTGTAGATATGCAAGAATACGACTTTGATCTCCGTGAGACGATGGAGCAGCACGGTCATTCCTACTGTTTCGGGCATACGATCGAGGAAGTCGACGGATGGAGAGTCGGACATATCGGTGCCCGTGAGCTAAAACTCACACACGATGATCGTATGGTATTGCTCGTAATCGAGCAACGGAAGCCCGATGAAACAGGCCGAGCGTTCCGACTCTCTCGCCGGGAACCAGGTGGCGGAGACTCCGAGTTGCTGGAGGAAGCAGCCTACTTCGACGATATCTGGCGATATGCAATGTGCTATCTCTGCGGCGTCAGCGATGCCGTGCAATCTGACGATATCGAATAGGATACCAGAGAGTACGGCAGTCACTCATTCTCGCAGCGCGACCGGGAGGGCTTCGCCGGTTGTCTCATCGATTGGAACCTCGGAGTCGACCAATGGCCGATGCCGCTCTGCGATATCGAGTATCTGTCGTTCAACTTGATTCGGACCCCCACTCCGTTCTCCGATGAGTGTAAACAGTAGCCCGTCGTCTCCAGGGGCGGCCGCAATGCTGAGACGATCGATCTGAGAGAATGTCGCTGTTTCCCACCCAGACAGCCGGCGCACTTCGAGCTCGACGTTTCGGGGTGACATTACCCTTCTCAAACTTTCAGGCGTGGTTCTTCGTCAACTCGTTGGTTCCCGTAGCATATTTTCATACCGGTGTGGCACACAGAAACCCGCCTGATCTAGGATCCAAGCTAAATCTTTTTTGATGCATCTAATACTAATATTTTAAAAGATGCGAAAGTCTTATTACAAACCCATTCCTACGAATATACACGATGAAACAGGCACACAAATCCGACGAACAGACAACTGACAGTGACGATCGTGAAACGGTGTACGATGCGTACCCGGACGTCGAGATCCCGAAGTACGGCGCACAGGAGGTCATTCGTGAGCATTTCGATGCTCATATCGATGTGCAGGTCGCGATGATGCTCGCTGAATCATACACCACGGTACGGTCGCTTTCTGGAGCGACAGCCGGCTTGCTGCGGATCGGGCGCGGGATGGACAGTGATGCAATGCGGGAGTTTTTTGGCGTCGACCCCGGCAACCCGGATCTAACGATCGCTCACGCACAGCAGAACCGGAACCTTGGGCCGTTCGAAACGGAGGACAAGTAATGTCCGGGGCAGCAGCCGGGGAGATGTCCCAGTCGAACTCGGGGATCGAGGAGTACGTCACGATCCACCATATCGATATGCGCGAGTACAGAGAACTCGAGGGCGAGTTGCGCTACGGAGAGCAAGATTATCCGACGCCCGAAGAGTTTGAGGCCGCCTACGAACCAGCCGAGACGGTCCTCGCAACCAGTGATATCAGCGAAGCGTACCACCGTGCTCAGGGGGCTGTCGTCAACGAGCAACAGAACGCCCGACACATGGTTCGCTCCTCGATGCCGACAGATGTGTACGAGGTTGTTGACGGGGACACGACCGAGTTATATATGGTTGAACCGTTCGGATTCGTCGAGATCGAATGGGACGAGGACGACCTTTCGGGGGATATCGATGGTCGCTGACTCCGATTCAACCGTTGAGTCGGTGCCGGTAGATGCCGGGCGGTTCGTCCCGCCGGCCTTGGTCCAGTCGACGCCCGTCCAGGGGACCGTGACTGACGAGCAGACCGTTGATATTGAGTGGGACGCGAATTTCACGCTCTCGCTGTCAGATCCGCTCGAACCGGGAACGGAGGTCAAGGTCGTTCGATCCGGAGAGGGATTCGCTGCGAAACCGATCGATCAGATCGAAGCAGCCCAGGAAGCGAAAGCCTGGGAGCGAGAGCGACAAAAGATCCACGGACAAGCTCGGAAACGCCGGCAACGGGTTGCATTCTGGGAGCAATACGATATCCCGATCGCGTTCACAACGGCCAAGAACAATCGGATCAGTGAGCTCAGACGAGGATCAACAGGGACCGGCCAGACCGAGAACACTGTAACCCATCTCCTCGTTCTTGAGGATGTTGACGAGGGTCGTCTCAAACGCGCCGAAAGCCGATTTCTCTGTAAGGGGGAAGGCAACCGATCGGATCAGCGGATGGGGCTTGCCGATCAGACAGCGGCGACAGATCCCAAGGAAACGTCGGTCATCGATTGCCAGACGTGTCTAGAGCGGATGAAGCGGTGGCGAGTCGACGACAGACGGAAATAATAATACCTTTTTAGATACGAAAAATATATTGGGTCGGCAGTACTACGAATATACACAGCATGGTAGAGATAACAGTAACCTTTGATACAGAACAGGACGACGACCAAGACCAATTCCCAGTTGAAGTGAACGGAATTGAAGAGCATATCCGTGATGACACACTCCCCGTTCATCTCACCCCACATGAAGCGATTGAGTTGACTATCGATATCATTACTGGAGCGCCTGCATTCGACGAAATCTCGTGGGACGAGGTGGACCGAGAAGGAGTGACCGCCACAACAACCTTCGAAATTGAGAGGTAAACATGACGAAAACCGCCAAAGACGAATGGCAGAAACGTAAACAGCTAGAGGAGGTTGACGGTGGGTTTGAACCGAATGTCTACGATGGGCTTGCGGTCCACTCGCAGAATACCGCGAAGCATGAGTTTGTCAAGTGGGCGATCGCTTATGCGCTTGATGAAGAAGGTCGGGAATGGGATAGCGAGGTCGAATGTGACAATGGTCGCGTTGACATTTACGACGCTGGCCCAGTCGACGGCAAGCCACTCGTCTACGAAGTCGAAACGAACGTGACTCCCGCGCAAAAGAAGCGAAAGATCGAACAGTATCTCCTTGGACCGATCCGTGACGTGTTGGTGATCGATCCCGCTGACGTGCCGGACGATCCCGAGGAGGCCGTTCAGTGGGTCAAAGACGAGGTTCTCATCGCCATCTCATAGCCTAATAATCTTAAAGATACGAAACAATTAAATATACTCCCATCATACGGATATACATGGCAGAACAAGAAACCAAAACAGGCAAGAATCGGGACGAGACAACAACGATCGGTTGGTCAGATTTTCTCGGTACGTACGAGGATAAGACCGTTGAGGTCATCGCAAGCCATTATCATCACATCCTCTTTTCAGCCGAGATCAACGGCAAGATAGCGACTATCCGGATCACTATAGACCAGGTAGCTGATCTCACCGACGAGATCGACTCTGGAACGTACAACAACGTCACTGTCGATGTGGTCGCTCAAAATAAAGTGGCAGAGGCAAACAAAGCGTGTGTCGACGACGAGGACGACCCATTCCGTTGCATTCACGCGCAGTTTTCGATCGACGGAGTGGAGGTGGAAGCTTCTGTAGAGCAGGTACATCGTGGTTCTCGAACGGGTGAAAAAATCTGGGCAGCTTACTGGAGCGGCTATCAACCCACTCCCGAAGAAATCGCATCTCTCGATTGAGTAATCAGCGGTATTTGGCCTAATTTCTTTTTAGATGCGAAAAATATATACGCCCACCAGTAATATGAATATACACAAATGAATCAGGAAACATCACAACCAGTAAACAGTGCGATTGACCACCGACTCGTTCAGCGAATCAACGATCTCTGTGGCCGGCGGTACGCTCTCCGGTACCTGGAAACAGTCGGCCGAGACGATATCCGCAGTCCGGAAGAGATTGCGGCAGAGGGCGGCTATGAGAGGGACTACGATCTGATGGCCGAGCATTTTGGCGATCTCGTCGCAGAATGGTTCGCACTTGATACCGTCAATGTCGACGCCTGGGAAACGGAAGCCGAGGAGGAGTACGGCGGCCTGCTCGACAGGCTGGTTTCTGGTTCGGATGGGGAGAGTCTCGTCGACAGGGCAGACCACGAGCTCGTCCGGGCGATCAATGATGTTGCTGGTCGGATCTACGCACTCCGTCATCTCGAAACAATCGGATTTTCGAGCAAAATCGGAGCAAAGGGGGCCGTAGGAGTCTCCGACGATGCAAACTACGATTCTGTCGCGGTCGCGAAGGAATTTCGGTCGGCGTTCGAGGCGTTTCGCGAGGACAGTGACGGCTACGGGGAAGAGTGGGAAGCCCGTCTTGAGCGGGACTATGGCTCCGTGCTCGATGCGATCCTTCTCGAAACGTATCCCATCAATCCGACTCTGCTACCAGAGGTGGACAAGCCCGACAAGCCGGCCGATCTTATCTGTGCCGTTGCCGGGGCGCTCGACCGCCGCAAGAAGGATCGTGCCCCAACCGAACTCGACGACAACTGTCCGTATAATGCCGTTCGGCTGTATGAAGCCTGCCAGGATCGGGGAATCCAGGCTCACGTTATCCGTGGCGCGATTAACAGGGAAGATACGCCACGGCCGGAAGAGATCGACGACATTGGAGAGTACGGGGGCGGCCATTGGTGGGTGGAGGCGTTTGTCGACGACTCCTGGTACACGGTCGATCTGTACCCGATTGGTCCACAATTCCGCAACCACTACCAGCCAATCATCTGCCGGGAGCGCCCAGAGAGCTACGTCCCGTTCGAGATCAACCCCGGCCACATGAGCCAGTTTACTGAAAAGAACCCACTGCTTTGAAATACAAATACTGCATTAGATACAAAACATTTATTACTGTGCCAATAATACGAATATATACGGATGGCACAGGCAAAGTCACCAACAACGACAGAAGCACGGACAGAGATCAAAGCAGCAACGAAGCGACTCACCAACCTCGATCCGGAGGTATTCACGGATCTTCACGAACACTCCTCGCACTACCGCTTCGGCCGGAGGAAGAATCACGAACTTCTCAAAGAGTGGGGACATCCGCAGGCAGCCGAGTATGAGGCCCTGTTCCTGTTTTTGCAGTCTCTTGCGCTCAACGCAAACGACAATGCTCGGTACTACAGCTATGGAGGGGATAACGAGACTGTTGAGGCTTGGGCTCCACATATAGGTAACCGAGATGTTCACATGTATCAGCTCCACACCGATCCGGACGAATTTGAAGCCAGCTACCAGCGCCAGTTGGATAATCTCGATCCGGAGACAGCAGATACCACTTTCAGCGCGGGTGATTGGATCATCACAACCGAATCTGAGGAGTTTTTCGAGGCATTCTATGAGATCGTCGAGCAGGAAATGGAGCGACACGTCCAGTCAGTGTCCGCCCCGTCCTGGTCCGATTACAACCGCCGACCGTCGAATCGGGTAACAGACCACTTCTCCGGCCGTATCTTCTGTCAATCCTTCGATGAAATGGTCCGGATGAAACAGTTTTTCGACGAGTGGACGACCCCGCTGCACGACGTTGAAATCCCCGACCCCAGTGAGGTCGAACTGTGAGTGGAGCTGCTGACGTTGACCAGGAGGCCGAACAGGGTATAGAGATCGTCGTGAGTGATACCGGTAGCGAACTCCACCACTTCGAGGATGCTCAGGGGACGTGGGCCGACTACACTGGCAAAGAGTGGACGACGTTTGTCGTCGATCAGGACGGGGAGGAGCACGCGATCTACTGTGGTCGAGTCCTCTATTGTCGAGCGGCTGATGCCAGTGAAATACCGGATATGGGGGATCTCAAAGCCAAGCACGACACCCCTTTCCGAGACAGAAACACCTGGGGTTACGTGGCCTGAGACCCGGACTTATCCCAGGCCCCAATACTAATTTTCATTTAGATGCGAAATATTTATTATAGCTCCGAACATAGAGATTTATATGGATGAAGACACCCACAAGAGAGTCAATCAACTTGAATCAGACGAAGTAATCAACTGGAAGGAAATTCGTGAGATAATCGATATTGCGTGTCGACAAGTCTCCCCAAACGATCGCGAGGATATTCTTGCGGCAGTTGATCGGACTGTTGCGGAGAGCGACGATATCGTAACCGGAGAGGAGCTTGGATTGGCAGCGGATGGGATCGTAGTTGACGAGGAGACACTTGCGTTCATTCTCGCACGCATCGAGAAGGATTTTGAAGAAGTGATGAACCTCCAGGCTGGCAAAATCGCATTCAGGAACACGTATGCAGACCATCTCAAGAGCCTTCGGAGTGCTCTCGGGAAGGAGCCGATCGACAGATTCGATGCTCTCGAAATCGATCCACTGCCGGACACTCATAATGCCCCAGTGCGGGGGTTAGAGAAGAATGAGTAGCCGTGCCGAGGCCCAGGGCGGTTCGAATGAGGCCGAGCTCGACAACCCATCCCGTGAGGATTTTGAGGATCGAACACTCCGAGCGGTCGAACAATCGATGGTCGTGGTGCAGGTTGCTCCCGGTATGTGCCACGTCTACTCTCAGGATGGAACGCAATACACGGTCGATATCTACCTTGAGGCGTGCGGATGCGACGATATGTTTTACCGGGAGCCCGAAGGGGGATGTAAGCACGTCCGTCGTGCCAAACTCAAACACGGAGAGATGGACTTAGAGCCGCTTATCCGATGCCCTAACATCGACATTTCACACCCAATGTTCGAGCATCTTGCTGTCCCCGAATATCGTTGATTGATTCCATATTTAATAGGTAGGCGGCAAATAGTATTCTCCAGCTCTTACTAGAATTGTGTCGAGATATATGTGCCAGCAGGCAGAATAGGGAGATAGGTTGAGTATTATGTTTGAGACTGCGCCTCCGTTGCTGTATCTTGTCGTCCTGTATCTTTTCACATCTGTTGTGCTTTTACTCGTTGCCGGATGGGTTGCTCGATCAGCAACGTCTAGAAACGGATCGAGGGAGTTTTTCGCTCTCTTGATCGCTTGTTCGCTGTGGTCTGCGTTTGCAGCCGGCCAACATCTCACTACCGAACAGTCATTGCAGGTGCTCTTTGCACAGATCATGGGTGTCGCTGCGGTCTGTGTGCCGGCACTCAGCTTCGCTTTCGTTATGCAGTACTCCCACGCCCAGGAGCGGCTCAGAACGCTTCCAGTGCGGCTTTTCGTCGGAGGGGGAGCTGTTGTCTCGGCCGTCTTGATTGGGACAAATGGCTGGTTACACACGTTGGTTTTTGTCGATGCCGAGATCGTCGCGACGAGCGGCCACCCCGGAATTTTTGATTTCACTGCTGCTGCTGGCACGGGCTATTGGGCAATCTTCGCCTGGGGGTATGCGGTTATGGGGGCAGCCTATCTACAACTGCTCCGATCGGGTGTTTCGTCGAACCCATTTCATCGATTTGGCGTTTTATCAATTGTTGCTGGAACGTCGGTAATGGGGGTCACACATGTTCTCACTCACACTCCCGCGAACCCGACAGTGCTCGATCTCACGCCAGTTGGCCTCCTGTTTTTTGCTGTCGGCGCTGCCGGGGCTCTTTTCCGCCAGGATTTCCTCGATGTGGGGGCAATCGGCCGCGATCGGACGATGGACAACATACCCGATCCGATGATTACGGTCGACGCAACCGGCCAAATCACGGATATGAACGCCGCAGCAAAGCGACTTGTCGCTGCGTTGCGTCGGCAATCGGGCGAGCAGATTGACCTCCTTACAGGGACAGTCCCCGTCACACAGCTTGATTTATCCGGTGAGCCCGTCGACGAGCTTCCCGACGTGCTTGCAGGGTTGTTCCCGTCGACTGTTTCTCAACGGCCCCACGTCGCTAGCTCTCCCCCACCAACGGGCAAGGCAACCCACACAGACGGAGGGAGTATGATTGATGCCGTGCCAGGTGCCGAGAAACAACTCTACGCTGACGATTTGATATCTGTCGAGATGGATGAGTACCCGTGGCATTACAAATCTCACACAACCGAGATAACTGTCGCTGGCCGCACGATCGGGCATACGCTCGTCTTGCGTGATGTGACCGCACTCGTCGAGCGAGAGAAAGAGCTTGAGCGACAGAATGAGCGTCTTGATGATTTCGCGGGTGTTGTGTCGCACGACCTCCGGAATCCCCTCGCGACGGCCAGCGCACGTCTTGAGCTCGCCAGAGAAACCCACGACGAAACACACTACGAGAGTATCGAGGAGGCACTCGATCGGATGGACGAAATAATCGAAGATGTCCTTACCATGTCCCGTGAGGGTGGGAAGATAACTGAGCCAGAGCCGATATCCCTATTCACCGTCGCGGCTGAAGCCGCCGAGCAAGTCGAGCGCGGTGGGCTTACGATCAACGTCGATGTAGAACCAGCCGTCGAGATCGAGGCTGATGATAGCCGCCTACAGACACTTTTCGAGAACCTCTATCGCAATGCGATCGATCATAACGACCCGCCAGTGACAGTTACCGTGACTCACCTCCCCGACGATATTGGATTCCGTGTTGCAGACGACGGTTCGGGAATCCCACCAGACGAACGAGACACCATCTTTGAGCAAGGTCACACGACCGCCAGTGACGGCACCGGGTTCGGGCTTGCAATCGTTCAAGAGGTAGCCCATGCACACGGCTGGCAGGTCAATATCACTGACAGTGAATATGGCGGGGCAGCCTTCGATATCCACACTACACCAGATTAGACGACAGTTTTCTCGCTGGTTTTGAACACGGACGACAGAGCGCTAGCTCTTCAGACTGTCTCCATCTAGAAATATTTCTACTCTAATACTGTATAAGATAAAAAGGCTTAAGTAAACGCCGAACATAGGAATAAACACAGATGGATGGCAAAGAAGAGCCACGAACTGACTGCGAAAGAGAACCAATCGCAGTCTTCGAGACGATTAGCACAACCTGGGAACTGACGGAAGTCGTCGAGAGGGATGTCGAGCTCGTCACGGGGACAGATGAGGAGGGTGAACCGGAAACGACAATCACTACAAAGTACCGTTGTCGCGTTTCCACGCCGATAACACGCGACCAGGGTCAATCGGCCTGGGAGTCTGGAACCGTCTCTCGCCAGCAACTCAATCAGGCTGGAGCAGTCCGGACTGACGGGGGTGAGGGGTGGCCGTGACCGGGGCACAGCAGGCACGACTCCCGACCGCACCGGATAACACCGATCTCGTCGACAGTGAGCAGGTTGACGAACTCCGCGCAGGGGATTACAAGAACGCAACCCGCCTAGAGGATTTCCGCCCCATCTCCGAGGCAGTGGGGGGCTTCGATCTCGACCCATGTGCATCGGACAAGTCACGGTTGGCCGACCACAATATCCGCAACAGCGGCGGTCTGGCGGCTGATTGGGGCCAGTACGACAAGATTTGGCTCAATCATCCCTTCGGGGAAGATGCAGGCGCAGGGGATTGGCTTGCCAAAGCTGTCGAGTGCGATGCGGAATTGGTTGTTGCGCTCTCGAAGGGAGATCCGTCGACCGATCGCTTCCACGAGTACATCGTCGGTGAGGCCGATCTGATTTGCTTCCCCGATCAGCGGATGAAATTTGGCAACCACAAGAAGGGGCTGGATTCGGGCGTTGTGTTCTCGGTATTCGGCGACTATCCCCCCGAGCTTCGCGAGCACTTCGAGGAGATTGGATGGGTGACGAGCGGTGAGTCTCTCTCAGAAATCCCATCCCCGGACACCCCGGACCTCTGCGATGTTACTCGGGGGGACCGCATTCGCGTGTTGTTCAGTAGCTCAGTGACAGCCAACGGGGAAGAGGTGGATTCGACCACGTTACTCCCGCTTTGCCGGACATTCGAAGACGGGATAACCGAAATTGCGTGTGTCCAGCAACACGACGACGGGACAGAGACGTGGTACACCCTTTCTCAGCCGGTGGCTTCTGAGGCTTCCGAGAAACCGATTATTTGCCGGCAGCACACAGGCACCAACTTCCGCCACGTCTTTGTTGATCGGATTGTGTTGCCGACCTCGATCGGACAGTCCGCCCCGCCAAGTAGCCACATGGAGGTTGCGTAACCGACTCGAATTTATATACCGGGACGCGCGATATTCCCGCGTGACCACAACAAGAAGTCTCGAAACGATCCGTCAGGAGTACGATCGTGGGGAGATAGCCATTTATGGTCTGTTCACCCCCCGATCCAGAGATCCTGTCTTCAAGCCTCGGCTTCGAAGCAACAAGCGCGATGAACATTATCAAGATCCAATGACCGAGGACCAGCTTGTTTGGGACTTGGATCTTGATACGAGGGTTTGGGTCGAGGTAGGGTCTGACCGTCGCGGGATGTATGTCAGCAATATCCTCTGTGAATTTGATGAAATCGACGAGCCCAAGAGCTCTTCGGAAACGACCGAAACAGTTGACCAGGCCCGCCAGCCGGAAGCCGAAACCCACGTCCTGAAACGAACGATCAGTGAGAAACGTGAATATCGCGTCCGCCCGGACGGGCTCGCAGGCTTCGATCTAGTTCACGAATCTGCAAAGGTAGTCGACCATCACGAAAGCCCGATCAGTTGTACGTGTGGCGAGGATTTTGAGGACACAGAAGCCGCATACGAGCATCTCAACGAGATCAACGACGATCCGATCGACGATATTCTGATTTGACGTTTGATTCCCGCTGTTCTCACATGTCCGGTGCGGTATCCAACACTATATTGTAATATCGGAAAAGATGCAAAGATATAAGTAATTACGCAACATACGAATATACACAGATGAGCAAGAACCAAACTGTTCAGACCGAAACGGGGAACCGACAGCAAGAGATTGAGATTGGCGATATCGTGTGGGACGAGGAGACAGACGACGCGCTCCTGGTTGTCGAGGTTTTCGACGAGCTCGCCGGGGAGAAGGTTATCCCGGCGCTCCAGCAGACGGTCGCCGAGTATAACGACTGTCCAGAGGATGAGGCGGTCGTATCGACGGTCTACACGTCTGCTCTCGACAAAACAGGCATCGAGTGGCGCGGGGATGTGAGTCAGACGGTCGCCGAGATCGTCGCCGAGGAGCGAGATATCCGAACCTACTCTTTTCCCGCAGGCCGAGTCGAAGCAGTCCGTGAGGACGAACTGGGCATATCCAGGGCCGCACAGATCGGCTATGCGCTCGATACTGACGGGATCGACTACGAGGCGCTCGTTGAGGAGATGGACGGTGATTCACTCACCGACGTCTATCTGGTTCGTGAGGCGTTCAACAAGACGGTGGAGAGCCACCACATCGGCGGTGAGGACGGTATGACCGTCCTAGAAACGCTCTTCCAGCAGTTCGGCTCATACCAGACGGTCGAGGATATTCTCGTCGACGCCCGACAGGGATGGATCGACGGCTCGAAAATGGCTGTGGACGACCACACACAGTCTATCGCCCATCTCAAAGCAGCCCGCAAGGATCGGTACGAGAAGCTCGACGCCGATCATATCACACAAAGCCCCATTGTCATCTCGGATTCGACCGACGTTGACGGGGAGATGTGCATGACGCTGTACGAGGCAGCCTTCGAGGATGCGCTGGTTCTCCCAACCGGCCACGGCGGTTTCGAGGCCGACCGGACTATCGAAGCGGTTTTCGAGCGGGTACTTTCCGAGACACCGACAGGGACGCCGATCTACGTCGCTGATATTGCCCCGAGTGACGAGCAGGCATGGATCGATGCGATAGCCGACCACGGGGGATCGAACCCGATCAAGATTCGCGATCATCACAGCGTCAGCGACGAACTGATTGAGGCAGTCGAAGAGTCTCACCCACAGTCCGAGTACCAACTTGTTCCCGATGCCCCCGCTGCGGCCAGCATCGTTCTGGAACACGATGTCGACCTTACGGACGTATCCAGTCCGTACTCGGGAGTTTCCGATAGTGAGCTCGCCGAGAACCTCCGTGACGCAACCGCAGTCGCAGAAGTGGCCGACGCATGGCAGCAAGACCACTCTCGCTGGTCCGATGCGGCCCTTCTTCGGAGTCTCCAGTATAACTTTTCGTTCAAAAAGTTCGCGAAGGCAGTCAGCGAGAACGGCGGCGATATCCGAGGAACCAAACACGAGATGCGGATTCGACAGCTATCTCTAGTCGAAGATATCCAGACAGCTATCGCTATCGGCGAGACAGCGATCAGCGCGGAGACGGAAAGCGGCATCAATGTTTCGTTCGTCTACGGCGGAGACGCCGACCGCTCAGAAGTTGGCTCCGCCCTGATCGATCAGGGCGCGGATATTGTCGGGATATTTACCTCCCGAACGAAGATCGTTGACGACGGTGGCAAAACCGCCCGTGGCAAACTCAGCTTTCGGGCGACTGATGCCGCTCCCGTTGCCGATCAAGTTGCCGAAGCCTTCAACGGTGGTGGTCGGGAAGGTGGAAAAGCTGGATCTGGCTATCCCGATCTGTGCGAGATTTACGACATGCCACCCGAGCAGGCCGCTAATTTCCACGTTCAGACGAAAGCCGGACAAGCCTTCTTTTGGGCGCTCGAAAATGTCATTCCTGAGATCGACAACGTGGTAGAGTGATTGCCGCTGCTTCTTCACAATTCGTTTCGACTTTCCACTTGACCTTTCGATAACTTTGGATAGCCCATTTTCTCTCTCCAACACGGTATGCAGAGGTCTTTGGACCTCTGGGATTCAGTGTCCGAATACACATTTGCCGGATGATGCCCTTTATACCGGTGGTCAGGATAGTTCTCGGGAGACGGCATCATAAAGGGGAGTTCCCAGGCTCGCTCACACGAAGAACACTCACCATCATAGAACTTCTGCCAGTCCACATCTTTGTCTTCGCAGGCTTCTTTATCGATCTCTATTCGCTCCTCAATCAAGTCCTCCATGCGGAGCATAGCAGCTTCAAATTCGGTGATTCCATCTGGATGCGCTGCCCTCAATCCGATATCAAGCAGGTCACTGTACGCTTTCGAGAGGTCGATATCATTTGCTTCTGCGTAGTCTTTGACTCTTCCACCGAGTGTGTGTGAAATATCGATGTTTGGACGCATACCAAAAGACCATTAGACCAATAGTATAAAATTTCCGTAGTCTGTTCGCTGTCCAACGTTGTCGGTGTTCCCTGTTTGGTATTCCTACGGTATAATTTATTACTAATATCTAAATAGATGCGAAACACTTATTACAATCGCATTACTATGATTATACAGACACAATGAAGGTTGAACAAGTCTCGGAAGAGGAAGCACAGTTCGCAGGTCAATACGCGATTTACTTCAATGGCGATCTCGTTGACGAGGGTCTACAGGAGTGGGAAATCCCCCAGTGGAAGGTCATTGGCCGGAAGTTAGAAAAGCACGACTCTGATTGCGTGACCATCCGCAAGAACATTGGTCACGGGTCTGATTCTGTCTGGATTCGCGTCGATGGAACAGACGAACTCAATTCCAAAGGAGTCCAACAGCTAGCGAGTGCTCACGAAGAAAGCGATGAGCACTCAAACGTATCGTTGAGTGTCTACGAAAACGAGGAGATTCACGTCGCCCCCAATGACCAGGACCCGTTCGAGGAGCGTGTGCCCCATGAGATAGTGGATGCCATAGGGTCGGTATTCGACCGTTCTCACAACGTCAAGCCTTCTCAGGAGGTTGGCCAGGAATTTGCCGAGCATCTCCGTACACTCGCCCGACGATATGAGACAGAGCCGCAGAGGGCGCGTGACCCACGTCTCTATCACTAAATCCCAAGTAACGATTTTCGACGTTGACGCCCGCTCCAGGCGGTTTTAGTCGGGTTCGATTCTCGGCAGTGGGCTTCTATGACAAAGGAGAAATCCCCTGAGATGAGTGGTATGGTGCGCGAAGCAATCGAAGTCGCGGTTAGCAACTACGTGCCGCATATCTCGGGTCTGACGGTGGTTGATGCCACCGTAACCGACGACGACACCCGTCAATACGAGGTTTATGTCGGGTTCAATGGCCGGCTCGATCTCCGCGAAGTTCACGACGACCAGGGCTGGTTGCTCTACTGCAAATCTGGTATCGAAATCCAACTCCTCGCTGTTGAGAACGAGTCTTTGATCGTCGATGTTGAGGTCGATCGGCGAGACGTTACCGAGATGGACGGCTACGAGTCCTGGCTGGCCGATCCCCGGATCGATACGGAGCCAATCTCAGACATTCGTACGGGGATCATCTACCGGCAGAGCAACGCGGACTCTAACAGTGATGGCCTTGAAGACGACTTTGCGAGCGTATCCGTCACGTTCGAGCCCGGAGACATGGAGGGTGTTTTTTCGGTTGACACACTACGTCTTTCCAGCGAGCAAACAGCCGCTGAGGAGTTCCGAACGGACGATATCGACGAAGCGATCGAGAAGGCTGATACTCTGGCAGAAACTCTTTGCGAGAGGAAGGCTGTCTAGCTGGTTATTTCGACAATACGACGAAGATCAGGCAAGTCCTAGCGATGATTACCACCCGCACGTTCACATTTATATAGTACATTTATATGTGAAGATCAAGTTTCAGATGCGCCTTCACTGGGTTTTCAGCGAGAAACTGTGTGACCAGAGCACTACCCGTTATTAAGAATAATTTCCATATAGATGCGAAATACTTATTACAGCTCCGAACATGCTATTAGATATGGCAAAGGCAATCGATCCCAATATGATTCACCCGGAGGGTGAGGAGAAGGTCAGTGATACCGAATTTCGAAAGCATCCTCTCAAGCGTGACAATCCGTGGCGGCGGCCGGACCCCGATCAATGTTATCGTCCTGACCGTCTGGATTACTCTCGTTGCGATCCGTATGAGGAACTCCAGCAGCGGGGGGCGAAGTACAAAGGTGAGCTCGTCGAGATCGTCGACGTTGAGCGCCCGCTCGACATTTCCACCCGTGAGGAGATGTCTGGTACGGCGTGGATTCGCACCTCTCCGTTCTCACCGATCCAGTCTGCTGATATTGAGGGACTCGACCCGATCAGTCGACGGAGTATTTCTTTCGATACGAAGGTTCGCGTTCCCGAATTTTACGAGAACGAGATCGAGCACAAAGAAGAGCTCGCCGCCGCGTGCCCGATCGACGTCTATTGTTCGTCGGTTAATCTGCGGTGGGCGTGGCGGTGGAAACTCGTCTCATATTACGAGCAGCGACCTGGGGTACGTGAGTCGTGTGACACGCTGATTGTTGACAGCGGATTCAACCGGTGGGGTTCCCCGAATCAGGTACTCTCCGCTGCGGCGAAAATGGACGCTGATTGGGTTATGGCGACCGACGTTACTGGTATGGAGATTCCGTATTCGTGCCCGGTCAGCTATTGCTCCGAGAAATTCCACGACGAGGAGGAGCTACGCCGGCATATCACGGAGTGCGACGGTCGGCATGAGGGTTTGCACGGCCATCATCTCCCCGACGAATATGAAAATAACCTGGTTCGCCGGGGTCACAATCTGTCGCAACCGTCGACGGACGATCCAGAGATTGAGACGCAGACCGAGGCGGCAATCCGTGGCATCGAGCGGTTCATGGATCGGGCCGAAGAGATTGGTTGCCTGGATAAGACGATTCTACCGCTCCAGCCGCCATATGATGAGTTTTTGGATATCGTGGAGTCGAAGGGCTGGCTCGACCAAGTGAACTACATCTCTCTCGGTGGGCTGTTGGAGATTAATGAACCCGAGGATCGAATCGAGATGATGCGGGAAGTTCGTCGACGTGTCGGGGACGAAATGAAGATTCACGCGCTCGCACCAGGGACGGAACCAGTCATGCTCCGTGAGCTCAGAGACAACCCGGATCTGGTTGACTCACTCGATGTTTCAACGCCGGAGCAGGCCCCGGCAAAAAACAAACTGCCGGACGCAACATGGAGTCAGGACAAGCATATGATGCCCCTTGGCAAGAATATTTCAACCGTTCGGGGGGCGTTTGCGTCGGCTCTTGCCCTCCAGTTGGCTCACATGCTTTCTCCGTTGTGCCGGGATGAAACCTTCGAGCGAGTCATGCGGAAGACAGAGAGCGAACCCGATCCAGAACCCGGCCACGAGCCCGACCCGTCACCAGACGGGATTGAGGAAACAACAATCTCAGAGTGGGCAAACTCATGACGACTCCGGTCGTTTGCAGCACTCTCTCGCTATTTTCTACTCCGAGGTAGCGGACAACCTGACAAACCTTGTATATCCGTTTCAGCCGCCTGCAAATACTGTTATTGTTATAGATGCGAAGTTATTAAGTGTATGTAGAACATAGGAATATATGCAATGGCACATCCCCGAACAGTTTCGGACGAACAGGCGAATCGTACAGAAAGAGACAGCGGACCACCTGGGACGATCAGCCCGGCAATCCAGCCAGGTAAACGGACAGAGCAGACCGAATCCCCGACCGAACCCACGGATCTCCAGGGCGAGTGTTCGTCAACAGACAACACTGAATCGGAGCTAACTACGGGATCAGAGTGTCCGGTTTGTAATGGGACGCTCACCGAGACGACCAAGCAATCCTACCAGGAGATTTACTGTGAAGAGTGTGGGTACCTTGCTGACGAATCGACAATTGACCACGGCCCGGAGTGGCGATCGTTTGATGGGCCTGACGCGGTTCGCTGCCAGATCGTCGATAAATCCCTCTACCACGATGGAGGTCTGGGTAGTACCATCTCTCACGGTCAGTTCGACGAGACGATCGGTGACGTCCAAAGAGATTCCTTCCAACGAACACTGCACGACCGGTTCAAGTTCGACTCGAAGGCCGAACGGAACCAAGCTCACGCACTAAGAGAGATCAACCTGCTTACGTCACAACTCGATGCAGGAAAAGCGATACAAAAGCGTGCATCCTATCTCTTCCAGCGAGCCCAGGAACGAGATATCTTTGGCACTGGATCAACTCGAGAGAGGTACGTGGGGGCTGCTGTTTATGCGGCATACCGCGAGTACAATCAGCCGATCCTCCCCAAGATGATCGTCAAACACCTACGATTAGATGCTGACGACACTAACAGTAATTACTCAGCAACTACACTCCTTCGGCGAACCTATGGCGATCTCTGCCGTGAGCTCGGGCTTCAGCCTCGGCCAACCAAACCCCGTGATTACGTTCCATTTTTAGTCGATCGTGTTCCCCAACTCAAGAGTGTCTCCTCGATTATCACCACGCTTGCTCGTCACCTCCACGATCGGCAATGGGTCGTAGGCTACGACCCACGCGGGGTAGCTGCGGGCGCTGCTCACCTCGTTGCAGAGCTACAACTGCCAGAAGATGATCGTCCTACCCAAATGAAAATCGGCGAGATGCTTGATATCACTCCCGCAACTATCCGTGACCGCCGACAAGATATTGCGGAGTACGAACCAGAAAAACTCGTCTCGCTAGGTATCGTCGAAGAGTGAGGGCCACGTCGGAGAGGAAACCCCGGAGCTTCGCGCCGGGAGGATGTCATCGCACAGTTGAAAACGAATATTTTTGCCACGAGCAGCACGATCCATATATGGGCCGTGTATGGTTTGGGGATGTGCCAATGCCAAAACTATCCACGGCCCCACGTTGCCGTTGCTGTCGGTAGTTTTTGACCGTAAAGAATGAATTGGTTGTCTGAGTTTTTCAGACGCTAGCGACTGTGAACGTGTCAACGACGTTTGAATCGGAGTCAGTCTCGAACACGAGGTTAATCTCGTCACCAGCCGTCAAACCGTTGTCCGAGTAGTCGTCGTCATCTCCCCCAACGCTGTCCACTTCGTCTGTCTCGGTAATATCATCGTCGTCGTTCACATCTTCACCAACGAGGAGGTAGAACGTATCACCAGCACGGAATGAATCGACTTGCTGATCCCAACCAACCTCAACGTTCTCGCCTTGAATAATGAAATCTTCAGGTTCGGCATCTGAATCTGCTGTATTTACATCGAGCTCGACGAGAATAACCTCCCCGTCATCAAGACTCCCCTCTTCGGAGACGTTGTTGTATGTGTCACTGACTTGGACGTTCGGTGCAACTTCGTCAGTCGTGTCGCCCAGGCCGAGCACGAACCCGGCGATGACCGCTGCCAGAATCACGGTGATTGCGACCATGAGGATGACCCCAATCACCGGACTCACTGCTTGTTTATCGTTCTCAAACCGACTTCGTAGTTCCTTGAACTTCATTACATTTTGTCCATCAGTAACTACTTATATAAAATCACCTCTCCAATTATCAAAACAGACAATTAAACTTCCAATTATTTTAATATATTTTGACAAATGATGACTTATCAGCCAAGATCACCAGACGAAGATAGGATAGATCCTCTGTCTTCTGTTTGACTCTCCCATACGACGTGAATCGTCGGGTCGTTTGCACCCTCATCTAGCGGAATTACCAGCCCTTCTCCGATATCGAATGTTTCGCTCTCGTCCATGTCCCGATTCAAAATAAAGCCCGACGTACGAACATGCTCATTTGTATTCAACAATTCTGCCCAGTTTTTCGACTCCGAGACAGCTAGTTCATTCCCGCTAATATGCAGATATCCCGCTTCGACGGGTTTCCCATCTTCAATTTCAACAGTTGCTTCGTTCCTTTCATCGTCTATCTCGATCGCAAACGATGTATCTGGTATCGGCTCGGTATCGGTTTCTTCTCTAATCTCACCGGCAACGTAGACTGTTGTCATTGCCAGGGCAATCACGACTGCCGTGAGTAGCCCAATCCTTGCGATAGTGCTTATGCCCCGATCGTTGCCGATCATCTACTCTTGTGTTCCCAAATCGCTGTTTAAAAACCCGTGGGGTGTCTACCCGATCAACTACAGTCTAATATTATTTGAGATGCGAAGTTTTATGTATATCCAGTGCATAGGAATATATATATGCGAGCGAACTCACTGATGACGGTCAAGACGAACCGAGCACAAAACAAGACGGGGTGGAGCAATGTCGAGTGAGAACGGCTCGACTGACAGCAGCCCGGCAACGGGAGTTGATATGGAAAATTGGGAAGAGCTCTTCCCATTCGAATCGCCGTACCCCGATCAGGAAGATGCGATTGAAAATATCGCACTCCCGGCTATCGAGGCTGGAGGGTTCGGAGTCGTCGAAGCAGCGTGTGGAACGGGCAAGACCCTCTTCTCGCTTGATGCAGCTATCTCTGCTGTTCGTGACCCGTCGACGCCATACGAGCGTGTGTTCTGTGTGACGAATGTCAAGCAGCAGTTGCGGGCTTTCGAGGATGATCTGGAAGCGATCAACGCAAATCTCCCCGACGATATCGACGATGTATCTGCGCTCTCGATGGTCGGCAAAGCGGATCTCTGCGCTTACACTGCGGCCGACGAGCTCCCCGAAGACAAAATCTATTCGCGGTGCGATTCGCTGCGCGACCCTGTTCGCGACCGCGCCTCTAAGTTGGACGGGGATCAGCAGGTCAAGCAGCTATCCGAGATGGCCGGGAAAGCAGAGGTTGGCGGAGCCGCCGCCCAGAAGAAGGTTGAAACAGACGAATGGACGTCGCCGTATCACAGCGGCTATCCAACAGCCTACTCGGACGATTCCGACGACGGCAAACAGTATTGCCCGTTCTACGCCAAGTACCGTGCCCAGTCTGCCCGATCTGAAAAGCCGGTTTTCGAACCAAAGGGAGTCGTCCGACCGTGGGATCTGATGCAGTATGCCGCCAGCCGAGGCATGTGCCCACACGCCCTGCTGCTTGAAGGCATAAACGAGGCAGAGGTTGTAATCGGCAACTACAAGCACATCATGGACCCGCTCACGGTCGAAGCGATGACGGGGGCGCTGATTGGCCCCGAAACGATCCTTGTTGTCGACGAGGCTCATAATCTCGTCCCCGAAGCCCGTGAGGAGCTATCGGATGGCGTTGCGTTTTCGACAATCGATTCGGCAATTGACGAGATCGAGAACGTAATTCTCGGGATGGACAGCGAGCCAGGCCACATTATCCGAGGAGAACTCCGCAACAGAGGGTTCGGTGAGGAGACAATCGAAGAGCTAGCCGAGGTTATCGAAGACGTCCGTAATTGGCTCAGTCAGCAGGTTATCGACGAACTCGACAGTATCAACAGTGAGTGGCACGACGACGATGTGGACGTTGAGATCGGTGGCGACGAGGACGACGTTCACGAAAAGACGCTCGGAGAGAAGGACGATAATGCGCCAGACGAGCTTTCAGAGTGGGCCAAAGAGCAGGGATACGTTGAGTTTACTGACGCCGAACAGCAACTCCGTGGGGAGTTTATCGACGACTTGGGGGTGTTCGGTGAGCTCGCCGAGTTTGCCGATGCCGCGATGGACGCATACGACAAAGCCGAGGACGAGACGGAGTTTCTGATGAACGATCCCTCGATCAACACAGTCGGTCGAGTGCTTGGTCTGTGGGTCGAGTATGACTACATCAACTACTTCCGTCAGCTAGAGATTGAGAAGCTGGAGTTTGACCGGTCTGCCTCTCCAGCGTGGCGGGAGAACTTCAAAGCGCGTCTGGAACTCAAAAACTGTGTGCCGCGAGAAGAGATTGCCGACCGCCTGGAGATGTTCGGCGCTGGCATCCTTATGAGCGCAACGCTCGCTCCACTGTCCGTTTACGAGGAGACGAGTGGCCTGAATATCCTTGCTGACCGAGATCGCGAGGTCCTCCGAGGAGTCTACGGGCTGTCCTTCCCCGAAGAAAACCGGGAGAGTCTGGCCGTGACAGCCAAGAAATACACGGGGAACAATCGTGGATCGACACATCCGAAGTATCGGAACGACAGCGAAGACGCAGTGCGAGAATCGTACTACGAGTCGATCAAAGCGACAGTCCAGACGACTCCTGGGAACGTGTTGATCTGTATGCCTTCCTACTCCGAGGGCGAATGGGCTGGCTGGAAACTCCGCAAAGACCGCGACGTGCGGAAAGACGTGCTGATCGACGAGCCATCCAGTGCTGCCGAGACTGAGGCTCTCAAACGGGAGTTTTTCGGTGGAGATGCAAAAGTGATGGTCACGGGCCTCCGTGGGACGCTAACCGAGGGTGTCGACTACGATGGAGACCGGCTTGATGCAGTCGTGGTCTGTGGAGTCCCGATCCGAGGGCTTGGCGGCGACTATCCCGATGCGATCAAACACGCATACGAACACGCCTTCGGCGAATCCAACGGCTTCGATTATGCGTTTACCGTTCCCGCCGTCAGAAAAGCGCGTCAGGCGATTGGCCGGGTAATCCGAGGCGCTGACGATGTGGGTGCTCGCCTCTACGTCGACGAGCGGTACGCCGGCCACGCACACTGGGGCAACGTCGACGACTATCTCCCCGAGTACGAGCAGTGTGACTTCTCGGCGGTGGACTCCGGCGACGTGCGCGGCCGCCTGGAAGCGTTCTGGAGTCAATAGCGGCAATGAAACCACGGATATTTGACGATCAGCCAGTCCCCGAGACAGTCAATGGGTGGCGGCTCGATCGTGACGATAGACGGAACGCCTGGGTGTGGCGCTCGCCGGATGGCACGAAGTCAGTATGCGTGCAGGTCCCGTTTGAAGGGAGTGTACCGATCTACGTCGAGGACGATCGGGTGCGGGGTGGCGAGTCCAGTATCGAAATCCGCCGAATCAACTACGATGTTGTCGACGATATCAGACGGGCTCGCGCACTCAAAAAGGGCGCTGTCGGGGATGGAATAGAGGTTGCGATTGACTGGATGAACGAAACCGGCCCGAGCGAATGGTCGAATCCAGCAGTCAAAGAAACAGTCTTTGATGCCCCGCCAGGACATGAGCTTGAGATTGCGTATTTCGATCCGCGACAAACGCAAATCTACTACAAGAGAAACGGGGCAACGATCTCTGACGAGGCGCTCGGTAAAGATCCGGATGAGCTCACGCTTGCGGACTGTCCGTACCTCTACTTACATGTCTGGAACGGGAGCGGAGATGCAGTTCTAGGGCTTTCCCGTTGGACTAACGTTCACGGGGTGAGCTCGAAGCACGAAGCGTTCAAGCGACTCCTCGAAAAAGACGGCTGCGGGATCGTACAACTTTGCGATATCGCCCGCCAGTATGCCGCAGAGCAGCTTGCAGTCCCAACCCCGTAGATCATCTTCGCTACTTCATTGATTTGATGAAGTACCTCCACCTTCATCAGAATAATAAACTAACTATCTCTAATATTTTTATAGATGCAAAGGTATTAAGTATACGGCAATACAATGAATATATACAGATGGAAGAAATACAAGATCGAATCGGTCAGGTTGAATCGCTTATCAACGATCTCGACGAGGAACTCGACGACCCCGAGGGTGATATTACGCGCGCCCAGGGGATTGCCGCACGTATCCACGAACTGTTGATCGAAGAGCAGGCAGACGGGATGACCCCTTCCAGTGCTCTGCAAGACGAACTCCGCGCACTCCTTGAGGAGACGGAAGCCGACACAGACGCCGAGATGGAGCGCCTACTGGATCAGTCGACGGCTCCACGGAACCTACCGGCAGAATGGTCGGAGGGTGGCTTGCATCTCCATGATCTGCCTGCAAAGCTCTCGCGTGAGTTGCGCGAGGTCCACGGGCTGTATCGAATCACGGTCGAACCGTCCGATCAAGAAGGTCACCACTACAACATGCGGTTCGAAGATATCAGTTCGATCTTCCCGTCTCGTGGCGACCAGATCGGTAGCAACGCGGGGGTTGACCATGAGTGAGGCTGGATACGCGGGCAATCACCCCCCAGACGATACTGAGGCGGGGAGCACCTCGCCTGGTACTTATGAACCAATGAGCGCAATTGAGTCACAGATGACTCGCGGACCAGACGAAGCTGACTCAGGGAATCCTGGTGGTGTCGACGATCGGGACGACGAGGCTCAGAACGAGGAAGCAGAGATTTACGCTCCGGCCGTCGAGCGGATGATCGTCGACTGTCGCGAAGCAATTAGTGAAGGGGATCTCGCAACCGCTCAGAAACGGGCAGGCCAGATGGTCGATACGCTTGCCCACCGGAAAGATCAGGACTACGTACCGTCCGAGTCCGGCCGAGAGGCACTCGAAGCCGCGATACAGGCCGACGATTTCTACGAGTTTCTCACGATCGGCTCCCGTGAGTTGCCCCAGGAGTGGGAGGAAACCGCTGACGAGCTCGCCGAGATACCGGCGATTGTCGCTCGCGAACTCCGGAGTGTCGACGAGCCACACCAAATCACGATTGAGCCAGCGTCCGTCGCTGCGGATTCGTGGGTCGTTCGTTTCGAGAACGTTTCGTCTCTCTCCGGCGGTGATCTGACAGCAAGCATTGACAGCGAGCCCCAGGGTGATCCGAGTGAATAGGGCCACCGAGCGCTATCTCCCGTTCGAAGTTGTCGATCGATCGGAGCGCCGAACCCCGCTCCAGCAATTCAACCCAACACGGTGTCCGCACGACAGAGCCTTTCGGACGGATAAACTCGCGGGTCAAGCACCCCACTGGAAGTGTGCAGATTGTGGGCATTCCAGCCGTTTTCCCCGTGACTTTCGGACGGATCACGAGTCGGCCAGAGCACACACGGAACCGACACCAACATCAGGTGATGCCTAATAGAAGACACCGTACAGCCGTTGTCGATGCTCGAAAGCAGTCGGTATATGGGCTCTCATACCGCTGAGCCGGATCAAGCCACGCTCGACGCTCTGAAAGAGTACCACCGAGATTTTCTCGAGGATCTCATCGAAGACGCGATTCGCGAACACATCGATCTGGAGGCAAAGCAGGCCGTTGAGCAACGAGTCGCCAACCATCAGGAAACGCTCGCTGATGCCGTCGACGTTGACCGGTCAGTGGTCGAATGACTTCGCTTGATTTTCTCACAACCTCACTGATATTTAAATACCATACGGAATAATGAGTTGGTGATGTCAGGACTCACTCACGGCGAGGCTGCACTGTGTCTGGCAGTGATGTTCCTCGCGATCCCGCTCAAGAAATGGCGTAAACGGTCGATTATCGGAAAATCTGCTCGCGTACTGATTGCACCGATCTGTTGGTTGGTTGCAATCTGGACAGGGGTGGTCGCTGCAATCCTGCTTGCCTTTTCTCGGCTACGATAGGGATGGCTGACCAGGATATCGACGAGACGCCGAGTACTGCTCGTGTTGAGCTAGAAATACCAGCGGAGACTCTCACCGAACTCCACGATGGTAGTGCCCGCCTCGACGCTGACGATATCGAGCTCACTCCCGACCAGTGGACCTACGTAGATAGCGCCTCACAACAGCAAGAAGGCGACCAACGCCTCGAATCAGCCTCGGAATACAGCCAGAAAGTGATTCTGTGCGTGTTGATCGATCAGGCCAACCACCCGATCCGTGGGCGGGCCTACGTACAAAAATTGGTGTTTCTGCTCCAGCAGCGAGCCGGTGCAGATTGGTTTTCGTTCGAGCCAGGGGACTACGGCCCGTTTGCCGACGATCTGTACGAGACAGTTGACCATTGTATCAGACGTGGCTATCTTGAAGAGAGCACGGTCGAAGACGAAAACGGAAAAATTCGATATCATTACACTTCTGGCCCGAACATCAACGATTTGTTGACAAAGCGTGAGTGTCCCAAGCTCGAAGCTCTTGTGAGCGATGTCGTTGACGATAACCCTACTGACGATTTGCATGAACTCGTCAAGACTGTCTTCTCGAAATATCCGGCCTGGAGCCGCAATTCGATTTATTAATTTCTCCCGGCATTCTCGGCCTTAATCCCACAAAACAGCCGTAAACTCTCCTTGTGCGTGTTAAGACAAGTCGGAATTTAAGTCCTAAAGAGAAGCATCTGACTGTGTGACTGGGAAGGAGGAACAAACAGATGTAAACCGATGTGGAATAGCTACCAACCGGGCAGACACTCGGCCGTGTCCTGTCCCGAGTTGTGATACAGTTCTGCTTGGGCGCGGTTCTTTCGCCACACACATGCAGAAAAACCACCCAAACTATTCGCCGCAGGTCCCACCAGGACGATACCGGGGTGAGCAATGATGTCGGATAGCGACGACTCGCCATTCGATTTCCCCGAGCTACGATTGATTGACCGTGCAAATCTCCAGCAACTCCACGAGTTATGTGGCCGGGAGAAGGCGGTCGAATGGCTCCAGAAGAAGACCGAAGTCCCGGTGAAATATTGGGTTGAGCGAACGTTCGACGAGGAGACGTACTGGCAGCGCGCCCTCGAGTATTACGTCGATGCCGAGGCACAACCGTCACAGGAGGTGAAGAATGGCCGAAAGTGTTGATCGATCGAAGATATCGATGGACGAATTTAATGAGCTCATCGAACTGGAAGACAGCAGTTCTCGCCCGACGACAAACGATCCAATCATCCGAAACGAATCCGATATCCTCATTTACGCTAACCGATCTCGAAATGCGGAGTGTGAGTGGGAAATCCGGAGCTATCGTATCGCTACCAGACACATCCGCTTCGGAGCGGGCGACCTCGATCGTGCCGAGATTGCCGCAATTTTTGCTCTGGAGTTTGATACCGACGACCTCACGCCAGACGATGAAACGTACGCAAGCCGATATCCCATCCGAGATGGGGTTCCCGTCCCGGTGGCAGTCGACGGCAAGCCAGCAATCGCAGCCTGGTTGTATCTCGAAGGCTCAGACCACGACGATATCGCGGAGCAGATGGGGGTCAGCGACAAGACCGTGACCGAGTATCTGTCTCGCTTTCGGAGTCGGGCAACTGGGATTCCAGCAGATGTGGAGCCACCGAAAGTCGGCGAGATAATGCCAGAGGTGCCCGCCGAACTCACGCCGGCTGACAACAGACGCCCGGCTCGGAAATCGCCAGCAGTAACAGAGACAGCCGGTAGTTCTTGAATCAGATATTTAAGTATCAGTGCCCAGAATTGGCATATATGATCTGTAGGTCCCTCCAGTACGAATTAGGTGGTCTTGATGAGTAAGGACCACGCAGACGGAAGTAGTGACCGTGATCTTGGGACTGCGGATCTCGTTTTTCTTTTTACAACCACTGGTCTGTTGGTCCTTGTTGGTGCGTATATCGCTGCCCACCTTGCGGGAGTGAGTCTGAATCTTTGAGGGGTCCCTAATCTGATATTTAAGTATCGGAAAGCGGAATAGGGGTGTATGAGTGGTGCATCCGACAAAAACGGTGAGGACGTAAACGAGCAACCACCAGACATTACAGGGTTTGGTGATCGATTGGCTGCCGCGATGAAAGTGATGCGCGGTGAGGCTGATGAGCTCGCTGCGCGAGACGATGTTGACGACCACCTCCAAGATGTGATCGACGGACTCAGAAACCATGCAGACGATATTGAGGTGTTTCTTGAAGCGAAATATTACCAGTCAGGGCAGCCAACCTCAGACCCCGACAAAATGAGTGACGAGGAGTACGAGTACACGTTTGACCCGATGTTCGATCTTAAGGAGAGATGGGGAATCACGATAGACGAAGCAGAGGTGTTTCTCGAGAGCGTCGGCTATTTTGATACTGACCGCTATCACGAAATTGCTGAGTACTTCACTCCAACGTCACAAGATCACCACCGGTAGCGCCACCTCAAATCACATCTTGTTTTTCTGTCTCATATTTAAGTATCAGAGTGCGGCATATCACCTTATGAGCCTTGAGAGGTGGACGTGTACCGACTGCGGGCATGAAGAGACATCTGCTGTCGGTGAGATCGCTGGAGAAGAGTACGAAGTGCGAGTCAGCCCGGCAGGTCACCGTCGATCGAAAACAGTAACCACGGTTCGCTGTCCCGAGTGTGGCAATAAAGATGGCTGGATGAGTGAGAGTACTCGATCAATTGTTGGCACAGTCGACCAATCACTACAGAGGGAGGGGTGAGTGCGATGGATAATGACGGTAGTGAAGCGGTTGACGAAACTCCCGACTCTTGGGATTGGTTGACGATAATGGTCGGTCCTGAGGTATCGGGGGAAGAGAAAATATGGTTCGGGAAGCGCGAAGAGCCGTGGGAGAAAATCGGTGACGAGGGTGGGATTATCGTGTGTGCCGAACCAGTCGAACACATCCCGCTACCCCGACCTATGACGCGCCAAGAGCTTGAGGATTTTTTCGGCGAGGAGTGGAGACAACAGATTCTCAACAAGTACACCGATACGGACGGTGAGATCAATGAGTGACAGCACATATCGATCAATCAAAGCGTTTCCAGTGTTCGCGAAGAGAGGAGTGCGAGGGAGTTTCTTCGCGAAGAAAACTCACTACACCTTGCAGGTGAGCGTAATGCAGAGTGACGGACTTGAGCAGACTCTTGCCAGAATCCGAGAGAGTGGTAAAGCAGACATAACCACGCCAACGGGTAAAGAACTCGAAGTCTGCTACGACAGCAAACTGTCCAGGTTTGTTATCATTGAATCAGGTGGGTATGATTGTGGTGACTCCGCAAAATCCCGGTTGAAAAATGTTCTTCGGAACGTCGGTACAGAATGCAACATACAACCGGAAGCTGAGGAGGAGGGTTCTGGCAATGCCGAATGAAACCACTAGCAGCGCAACCAATCAGACACTCTTGGGGAGCGCACAATTATGACGGGACCGATCAGTTTCAGCGTCGAGGAGGCCCGCCAACAGATCCTCGACACCGGGATTGTCCATACTGCCCGGCCTGCCGATCGGACAACAGGCCAGACTTGGGCCAATTGGACGCGGGGAGGTAAAGGAAAACTCAACGTGCGCGTTTCAAAGCTGCGAGATATCGACCAGATAGAAGACTTGGTGCCTTTCCAGGCGACGAGTGGGTTTAGAACAGCCGACCGATGGGCCGAAGCGATCCGAGAGACTCACGGAGTCGACAGTCTCCGAGATGCTGGTTTGGCTGTGTATGAGGTAACTCTCAAAGGATATCGCGAGCACTACGAGGGTGAGAAAATACCGACTGGGTATCTAACATTCGATCATCCGAATATCGGGTATATTATCGACGATCTCGAGGACGCGACGATCCGCGTTGCCCTGGAGCGAGAGTTTACGCCCGGCCAAGAGATAGCTCTACAAACTCCGAAGGGCCGCGTGTTCGGTATCGCGACAGTCGAAGACGTCTACCAGTGTCGTGTCGAGCAAGCGTATTTTGATGCAGCCCAGGCCGACAATCGGAACCATCCAGCGAGCTCGACACAGGATCTCCTTGAGCGACTCCGAAGTCACTACCCCGATCGAGAGATTCACTACGATACAGAAGTGACGACCATCTATATCGACTGTCACACGCTTGGTGTCGAGTCTGACCTACCCAATCTCCCCCAGGTGGTCGAACAACAATGACTACTCCAATTACTTTTTCGCACCCGGTTGTACGCAATCAGTTGTTCACAGAGGGTGAGGTCGTTATCGCCCGTCCAGACGATCGGACGGTTGGCGTCACCGACGCTCGCGAAAACTGGAATGGCGAGGTGTTTGGAAGTGTTGATATCCAGCGTGAGTCGATCATCCCGTTACCGACGCCGGCAGACCTCCGACAGTGGGATAACGAATCAGGCTTTGAGACGCGGGAAGGTTGGTTCCGAGCGATCGAAGAGTTCCACGGCAGTCCTGATACGATCTACATATTCCGTGTGGAGCTCCGATACGTCGAGCAGTGGTATACGGAGGAACTGTCACAGACTGTTGCGGCTCCAGTCAAATCTGATTCTGACGGCGATTAACTCCTCTCACTGCGGTTAATGACGGACAGGTGGGTGTCGGAAATACCACCCAGATTAGCGAAGCACCAGGTCGATATTTAAGTGCCAAAACGCATCATCTACTGATGTCTCCCGATGGAACACAGTGGAGACGGATTCAGTATGGCAAACGAAAATGCACCTACCGATGCGGAGAAGAGCAGCGACGAAACGCTCGAAGCCGCAGCGGACGACGTAGAGGAACAGTTAGCAGACAACGTTGACGTTGAGCGTGACAAGCTTATCCAGCGACTCTCGTCGTTGATGATCCAGTACAAAGTACCGCAGAACGAAGCGGTACGGAGTGTTCGAAAATCGCTCCACAAAGAGGCTGGAATCGACGATGATGATACCGCCGGAGATCCTAGTAAGGGCAACGACACAGTACCACTCGCCGAGATCGACGAGGAAGAGCAGTGGATCGATTTGCCCGCTGTGCGAGTCGTTGATTTGTGGGAGCCAAACAGCGACTCGGTTGCACAGGTTGGCCTTATCGGGGATGAGTCTGGCACACTCAAATTCACCAAGTGGGCAAAGTCGGATCTGCCGACGCTCGAAAAAGGAAAGTGTTACGCGCTCAACAACGTCGTCACTGATGAGTGGCAGGGTCGGTACTCGGTCAAGCTCAACAGGACCACGGAGATCAACGAGATTGACGAGGACGTAGAGGTTGGTGACGACGCGACGGAATTGGAAGGTGCAGCCGTCTCCATCAAGTCGGGAGAAGGGCTTATCAAACGCTGTCCGAAGGAGGGCTGTACGCGCGTCCTCGAAAACGGCCGGTGCTCGGAGCACGGGGACGTCGAAGGCGAGTTCGACCTACGGCTCAAAGTAGTGCTCGACGATGGCAGCAACGCCCAGGATGTCATTTTCGACGACGAACTGACGACAGAGCTAACGGGGATCGACCTTGACGACGCGCAGGCTATCGCGCAGGAGAATTTCGAGCAGAGCGACGTACTGGAGGCGATGAAGCCGAAGGTGGGGGGCTACTACTACCGGGTCAAAGGCCCAGTTCAGGGGCGATACCTCCTTGCCAACGAGGTTGAGCGGTTGGATTCGCAGGCGGATGCTCCGATGCCAGATCCAGAGGAAGCGCTGATTCGAGCGAGGTCGATCTAACATGTCTGGACAACCAAGCCGCGAAGTCGCAAAGCGACTGTTCGCACGCGAACTCGACGACTCGACGTTCAGGTTCGAAGAGGGCGACGATGATCGTGCGCCGGTCTACTCCCTACTCCCAACCGGAGAGAAAGCGAATCGGGTCTACATGGTGGGATCAGCGACGGAAGTTCAGGATGTTGGCGAAGATGGTGAGTACTGGCAGCTACGGGCCGTCGATCCGGCTGGCAACCCGTTCTTTGCCTACGCAGGGCAGTACCAGCCGGAGGCAGCAGCGACGATTCGAAACCTCGACACGCCGCAGTTTGTGGCCGTCGTCGGGAAGCCACGAACCTACGAGACGGATGATGGCGATATCAACGTCTCCCTTCGGCCCGAGGAGGTAAACGTCGTCGACGAGACGACTCGCAACCGGTTTGCGATCGAAGCAGCGGAGAAAACCCTCGATCGGATCGAGGCGGTCAGAGACGGCGTTCTCGACGAGTATATCGAGATGGCCGACGAAGAGTACGACGTGGATCTGGAGCCGTACCAGCAGGCGGCGATCGAAGCTCTCGAAGATGTTGACGAGAAAGTAAACTCGCCAGCTACAGCAGACTGAGCAGGAGCGATCCTTTTCAGCGTTCACGTCTCAGAGGCGCGGGACGGAATCTCTGTTTCCTTCCACACCATACTCACGTTCGGCGATTTTCACCGGAAATGACGTGTGTTGCCACTTGTCTATAATCTGATTTGCCAGATTATAATACTAATATTTGCATAGATGCGAAAGATATAAATATAGTCCTAACATTGGATTATACAGAGTGTTTGCGTGAGAATGAACACTCAACACAACGTATGACAGGCTATACATCGATCGTCGAAAACGAGAGTATCGCCCACAATCACCCGCTGTTCGACTGGTTTGCCGACCACGGCTGGCCTGCGGAACAGATCGTCGATCCAGCAGACGTGAGCAGCGATCTCATCGTCACGGAGCGAGTGATCCGGCTGGCCTGGGAGCCCGGCATCGGCCCGGTCGAACATCTGATTTCAGCAGGGGATCTTGTCGAAGAGACACGTTCTGGGGTCACCGATATCGCCGTCGAGTACGAGCACAACGCAGTCCAGCCGATCGGATTTGACGACCCGCTCAACGATCGCCTCCCCGAGCCAGAGCAGTTCGTCAACGGTGGCAGAGCCCAGGCGACATTTTTCGTTGTGGGTGAACGCGATACGCCGACGTTCAACCGTGACGAAGCGGTAGCATTCCTCGAGCGATTGCGCTGGAACAGCCCTCTCCGGCGCGAAGTGGCCGAAACGATCTCGGAGCCGTTCGAGGCGGATATCGACTCGCTCCAGTTTTCGGCCGATGCCCACGGTGAGTTCGTCGAGGCATATTGGTTGCCAAAACGGTTGGTTACTGCTGCTGACCTCTCCCCAAAGTCACCAGATAGCGGCATCTCTGGTCACAAAAAACGCAACCGGCAGATGTTCTATCGAAACCTCACCGTGTTGGCTGAGGAGCACCCGATCACCGATCCAGTCTAGCGCTAGCGCAACTGTCGTTTCGAAGTGATCCATTTGGCTGTTTCAGACTAATTATTTTTTAGATGCGAAAGTTATATAAGTCCGGCAGACATTGGATTATACAGAGAGGTCAAGAAAACATAATCCAATGCCACTCAATCCAACCCAACCCACGGCCAACCCTCGCTCTCACACACAAGCAGACGGGGATGATCCCCACCGAGCCTCGCTCGAAGAGGTATACGCCGGCTCGACGGCAGTGCTGATTGTCGGCGGTGAGGAGCAGCGCGACCCGGCCAATCCCCAAGACCGTCATTGTGCTGTCGTCGAGGCCGGTGAGCCCGTGTATGGATCAGGTTCAGAAGTGGGGCCGACCGGCCCGGCTTGGAAAGCTGAGGATCTCTACACGTCGACGCGCTTTGCCTCCGAGATGGAGCTGGCAAAGCGACTCACCGGTAGTGACGGCTCTCCCGTGTCCAAGTGGGCGATCCTTACGGCCGAGCATCACGTCGTGGAGCCCTGGTCGACGGTGACATCAGAAGAGAGATCGATTAGTGATCTTGGTGGGGATGAGATGAACCCTGAGCATCGTGTCACTCCGTCGTGGCAGAAACGTCGTCCGGACGGGCGGGAGATCGTCACCGAGCGGGATATGTGGGCGCAGCGAGTTGCTGTTTCGTTGATGAAGTGGCTCGCCAGCTTCCGATCGTCTGGAGCCCCAGTTGGCTCGATTGACTACGAGCTCGACACGCTGCTCGTCGTAGGTGACGAGGAGTGGATTGCTCCCCTTCGCGAACGCGGCGTATTCGAATACGGTATCTCTCGTATGGTCGGCAATCCAAACCAGGGACTCGGATTCCCGTTGACGCCTCGGTACCTCTACCCTGACCAGGGGCTTGCTGACGCGAATCCGTCGACTCGGGTTGCGTGGCTCTCGGATGCACTCTCACAGCTCCCAGAGCGGCGTGAGCCTGGCGAGCAGGTTGAGGTTAACAAGTGGACCGGCGAGGAAGAGCGATCGTGCGATCGGTGTGGTGTGACCGCTTCCGAGACGAAAGAGGAGGGGCTTGTCGCAGTCGGTGGTGGGACGTACTGTGCAGACTGTCACCCTGACGAGTGTGGCCGCTGTGGAGAGTGGACGCATGAGACGGGACTTGGGGCGTACCCACTCTGCGTTGACTGCCAGACCGATCGAGGTGGGCAGATCAGAGAACCGATCGACGCCGACCCAACCGAACCTACCACGCTGTCAGACCACTAGCCGCTATCTTGATACAGCGAGAGAATCCCGTCGTGAACGACGGGGAGGCTGTCATTTTTGGTAGCAATATCCGCCAGAGCGCCAGTAAGAACTGGTAGTCAGGCTTCAGCGATACAAACTAGTGGGATGCTATCAAACAGGTGAACATGAGCGAATCCGGTGAGTCGGACACCAGTTCGGAATCATACCAACGGAGCCGGAAAACATCGGGCAAAGGCTCACATTCCGATAGTGACGGTGGCCGGGATAGCGATTCTGAGGGGAATCCGGTCGATCAGGAAGGCCAGTTCGAAGACGAGCCCGATAGTGAGCAGGCAGATGATGCCCAAGAGACGCTTGCACAGCTAGAGGAAGATATCGAAGAGGACCAGGAGGCCGCTGACTCACCGGGGGTCGACATTGAGGACGGTGAAAATAGTGAAGGAGCGCCCGTTGCTGGTGGTGGGGGCGGTTCCCCCGGTCCCGATTCAGACGAGCTTTCTGACCGGATCAACGAAGTGTTCGATACAGAGGAAGGTACGGACTCGTCGACGGGAGATGGGAGTGACCTCGAACAGCACATTGGCGCAAGTAACGAGGATGTCGCCAACTTCGCTCAAAACACGTTTTCTGAGGGGGCTGTCGATCAAAAACATCGCGACGGGGCTGGTGAGATTACAGCCTTCCCTCCCGAAGAACCCTCACATCCTGATCGAGTCGGAGGGTGGGACGAGTTTGATTCAGAGGATGTCGTGTATCAGTCTCCACTGGGAGAAGGAGGTTGGACGAGCTCGTTAATGACCGTTGCTGAAGTACAAGATCCCGAGACAGGCGAAGAGACGATTGCATTTGTGACGGATTACGCCAGAAATGATCCGTTTCTCAAAGACGAGAGTCGAGCGGAATGGACGAAGGGATCGGAGATGCAGAAAAATAGCCAAATGTCCCTTTACGCTTATTGCGAAGCTATGGGGATCAAAGGACCCGATTTAACCTATCACAAAGACCGCGAGTTTGTTGTCTCGAAAGAGATCGATGCTGACGGCGAAGTGGTTGGGACTGACGATATCGCAGACAAGCCAGCGAAATATGCCGATCGTGCTGCCCAGGTCGACGAGAACGACCTTGAAGATATGCTTGCCGCCCACATGCTCGCAGGGAACTGGGATGTCAAGTACGATAACGTGTCCATCAACGAATCTGGCTCCGTTCATATTTTTGACTACGATCGGATGGAGCGGTATTGGACAGGACCTGATAGCCTCGAAAATACGGCCCAAAAACACGTTCCAGAGGTCGTTCAGAATATCAACCGGGGTAGGGTGAAAGCAGGGGAAGAGCCGATCAACGTCAACAAAGAGAGTGTCCGCGAGCGAGCCGTCGAGATTGCCAACGACCTGAAAGAAACCGGCCACGATGAAGTTGTCGAGGAGGCATTGGAAATGTACGACGACCCAATGAGATCCACCCAAGCAGAACAATTCCGGAATAACGTCGACAATCTAGCTGACGATAACGCTTAACAGCGGTTCGATCGACGACTGTCGTCTCTATCCGCAGGCCGAGCGTCTCGGGATCAAGCCCCGAAGCGAAGTAGGGTAGTCCACTGCCGATTTATTTATACGAGTACGAGAAATTATGCGGCATGAGTGATATTGGGGTCTATCGAGTCCAACGAAAGAAGCTAATCAAGCCGCCAGAGGAGCGGACGTATCGCGAGGCCGCCCAGTTCGATCCAGAGACAGGCGAGTGGGCAGAGTGGAGTTACCAGCCGATCGTTGACGATGCAATGGGCGAGCTCGACGACGACCCAAGTGAATACTCCCGCGAGGAGTTACTCGAAGCATTCCGACGTGGCTGCCACACCACCGGGACATTCGTACTCCCCGCCGACGAGGTACCCGGAGAGATCGAAGAGTCCGGCCAACGTCCCTCCCATTGACATCCTCCCCGCGCTGAAGCGGGAGGCTTTCGCCTCGAATCTTCCGTAATTTTCTCTAGGCAGACGATATCGCTTGAGTTGACTTTGGCGGAACTTTTGACATCGGGTGTCGCCCAGTTAGCACAATTTACTAACGGACGAGGCAGCCGAGTGATTGAAACCCCACAGTAAATGGGTTGAGAAGCCCGATAGAATCAATATCCCCGTGCCGATACTTTTGTAGCAAAGCGAGCAATTCGCTGGTATGAACCAGTTACAATGGTTTGAGACGAAACTATCGATTGGGCCAGGTGATCGATTGTGACAAGTGACACTGAACCCCAGGACGAAAGCGACCAGCGCCGCCGGGTTATTCGAGTCGGCGAAACAACGGATGGCCCTGGATCGGGAGATGTCCCATCAGGCCAGCCGGTTGATCTGCCAGTTGAGGAGATCCTTACTGGCCGAGCGTTCGTCACAGGCAAATCCGGTAGCGGGAAATCGAATACCGGGGGAGTCGTGTGCGAGCAACTGCTAGCAGCCGGGCACCCACTGTTTATCGTCGATATCGAGGGGGAGCATTACAGCCTCAAACAAGAGTACGAAGTGCTGCATATCGGGGCCGACGACGACTGTGATCTGCAAGTTGGCCCGGAGCACGCAGATCGAATCGCAGACCTTGCCCTCAAACAGAACGTTCCGGTCATCCTTGATTTGTCCGGGTTTCTCGACGACGACAAACAAGATGAGATAGTGGGTGCGTTTGCTCAACAACTGTTCTACAAGCAAAAGAAGATCCGCCGACCGTTCTTGCTACTCATTGAGGAGGTCCATGAATTTATCCCTGAGAGTGGTTCGATCGGCGAGACAGGGAAGAAACTCATTCGGATCGCAAAACGTGGTCGGAAACGTGGTTTGGGGATCGCCGGATTCAGCCAGCGTCCGGCTGACGTGAAAAAAGATTTCATCACTCAGTGTGATTGGATGGTCTGGCACCGACTAACCTGGAACAATGATACCGACGTTGTGAGGCGAGTCCTGGGGTCAACGTACGGAAACGCTGTCGAGGACCTCGCCGATGGAGAGGGGTTCTTGTATGCTGATTTTCTTGAGCCCGATATCCGCCGCGTCCAGATGGATCGCAAACAGACCTTCGATGCAGGAGCCACCCCAGGGCTAGATGACATCGACCGGCCGGAACTCAAATCTATTGACGACGATCTCGCAGAGGAGTTGGACGATATCACCGAAGAGACAGAGAAACGGCAGGACGAACTCAAACAGGCGAAGCAGCGAATCGACGAACTCGAAGCAGAACTGGACGACAAAGAGGAACGGATCGATCGACTCCGTGACCTTCGTCAGATGGTCGAGAGCGTTGACGGCCTGGAGACAGGCCAAGCGCAGCCAACAACAATCAAACTGGATGGTGACGAAATCACGGTTCCAGAGAAGCTCCAGGCCGAGGTGCTGGAGATCCGCCAAGAAAAGGAGTCCATACGTCAGGAAAAGGACTCGCTGGCTGAGGAACTGGAAACGGTCAAAGCCGAGCGAGACAGATTTCAGGCGGAACTTGAGGAGCGCCCCTCGGTCGAAGCGTACGAATCGCTCGCGGGGGACCTCACCGAGTTAGTCCACCGTCACCAAGACCTGATCGAGACGGAAGCAACACGGACTGTAAGCGAACTCGAAGAGCGAATTACGGAACTCGAAGAACGCAACCAACAACTCGAAGAGCAAGTCAAAGACCAACCAGACAAAATCGCCGAAGTCCTGGCCCATCCAGCCGTCGAATCGCGCATCGATTCGTTGGCAGAAGAGAGCTCACTCGCAGACTCTCATGTGTGGGATGTGATACTTGCACTATCTGATGCCGACTCGGAATGGTTAGAAGTAGCGGAGATTGCCCCCTACTGTAAAGTCTCGTCCAGTTCAGTCAATACAATTCTCTCCGAGATCGCAGAACATGGGATCGTCGAGCGGGATACAGAGTCTCGGCCCTACAAGCACCGGTTGAAAACCGAGACACTCCAGGCGCTCATCGGCAAAGAACACATGACCGAGAAGATCGATCGACAGCGCGAGACAAGCGACTAGCTGTTGGTGCTCTTAGCCTGCCACTTCAACACCCCCCTGTCTTTGATGTAGTCTCTCCCGTTGGCTATCGCGAGACACTTCGAACAAAAATCCGATTCATCAAGATAGCCAGGAGGGTAGCAAGATTTTTCTTTTCGCTTCCAGTTGCCCGTCCTGGGTTTCGTTCCGCACAGTGGCTCAAGTTTGTTGCCCTCACCGTCAACACGCGGAAAATGAAATAATCCCGAGTTGTGACTTCCGCTGTTTGGCGTATCTGGATTTTTGCCAGTTCGAATCAAGTAGGGGACAAATTCATGGTAATTGTCAGCCGTCAGTTCAACATCTTTTGGAACCCCAAACGGACGTTCATCTGGTAGCGGCCCCTCTCCCCAGTCTAGTTCTTTTTGATCTGAGTACTGCTCCTTATCTGAGTCGTCCAATGACGTTTTCACGGACTCACCAGCCCGATTTTGCATGTTACGTCCCATCGTTCTACACGCTCTTTAGCCCCCCTGGGTTTTGAATATCGACCTCAGCGAGTGATTTTCTCTCACCACATTAGCGGTAGCAGAACGGTACCTTACACCGATAGCGAGGCGAAAGCCTCCCCTCCAGGGCGGAGAGGAGGTCAAGTGCCAGCGGCTATCGAATCGATATTTCCTAAAAAGCTCCCTCGCCGCCGGGTTTCCCCAACGGCGTTTTGCCAAGACCGGCATCCGAGTGTACCGACGACAGGCATCCACCTGACTCCCACACCGAGTAATAAGCTCGGATTGGTCGTGGGGAGGTTTCGCCCCAGTGTCTTGCACTCGTCTCGCCCAAAGGACTGCTTTTTTGGGTTGTCCCCCTCATCAGCGGGCTAAGAGGATCGTAGGCATTTCGCGGAGATGGTTTTTCGTATCGAAGTCTCCGTCACGTCTATCTGTCGTGGCCCGTGACCCTCACTCCGGTCTACAATCATCTGTGGCGCTTCGATACTTAAATATCGGTACGCGAGAGAGGTATTCGACCGGAGAGTAGTCTCTCGAACCCCGCTCGGGTTTTTATACACCGACTATAGAACAGTGACGTATGAGCATGAGCACGACCGGGTTTGAGAAGACGCCGCGACATCGACTTACCCGCGCACTCTTGGAGGGACAACAGCGCGAAGAAGAAGCCAGGCTACTCGTCGAGGACGACTATACGATTCTCGATAATTACTGGCTCATTCGGGACCATGCACATGCAGTTATCTTGGAGCATCCAAGCACGAAAAATCCCGAATACCACGTTATCGAGCCTCAACTGACCGAAAATGAACGGGCTGCACTGGCTGAGCTCAAAAAAGATATCCGCGATCGGGTCCTTTACCGTGTTGAACCCGATGTTGACGACCCGGTAACAGTGCTGCGAGAAAATGCAATCAAGAAACTAGATCAGCTACCCCGCTTCAACCTTTCTGACTACGAATTTGAACGGGTTATGTACTTTATGAGACGTGACCTTCTCGGTCGTGGGAAGATTGAAGCACTGATGAATGACACCAATCTAGAAGAAGTCTCGTGTAATGGAATCTCGACGCCAATCTACGTGTACCACCGGGAGTATGACGGCCACTTGGAAACGAACCTGACGTTTGCTGATGTGCAAGGGCTTGAAGATTTTATTTCGAAACTCGCACAGCGGGCTAGCAAAGATATCTCCTCGGCTTCCCCGACCCAGGGGACAAACATGCCTGATGGCTCACGAATCCAGCTTGTGAGGAAGGAAATTTCTGGGCAAGGGAGCTTTACTATCCGAAAGTTCCGCGAAGAACCATTCACGCCACCTGAGTTGGTTCAACTCGATACGTGTACGATCGAACAGCTTGCGTATTTGTGGTTGCTGATCGAAAACGAGCGGAATGGACTCGTCGTAGGCGGGACTGGTTCAGGGAAAACAACGATGCTAAACGCACTGTCGTTGTTTATACCACCGAGAAAAAAGATCGTCAGCATCGAGGATACTCGCGAGCTCAAACTCCCGCACGAGAACTGGTCGACTCTTGTTACACGCGAGGCACACGCACGCGACGAGGCAGAGGTTGGTATGTTCGACTTGCTCCGGTATGCACTCCGCATGCGACCTGATTATCTCCCAGTCGGTGAGGTCCGTGGTGTGGAGGCACAGTCAATGTTTCAGGCAATGGCGACCGGCCACGTCTGTCACAGTACGTTGCACGCCGATAGCATGGAAACTGTACTCAACCGACTCCGAGAAGATCCGATCAACGTCGCTGACTCACTTATACCAGAGCTTGATTTTGTCTGCATCCAGACAAAAACTGAAATTGGTGGCACGACTGCCAGACGCACATCAGAGATTCGAGAAGTCTTGAATCTTGAAACGCAGAACGGGAAGAGTCTGATTAACCACGCTCAGATTTTCGATCGTAACCCGTCCACCGACGAGTTGACCGGAGAGCCCAAACGCCAATCAACATTTATCGACGAGCTTAGGCGGCAGGGCCAGAACCCGCATGAATCACTCGATCGTCGGTATGAGGTGCTTGAACATCTCGTTGAGGAAGATATCACTGACTACGAATCCGTGAGTCTAGTCACACAAGCGTTCATGAACAGCCCCGAGATTGTGGTTGACCAGGTTCGTGACGGTGAGCTTGACAAACAGCAACTTAGCGAACTTCAATAAAATACCAACAATGACTGAGAACGACCCGGACGACAAATCTGAGGAAAGTGAGCGCCCAGAAGAAAGCTCACCAGACGGTGATAGTATCCCGCAAGAGGAGACAACCGATCAAGGAAGAGGGCCAGACATCGATCGAGGTGACGACCAGCATCGGCGTGGTCCAGACATCGATCGAGGTGACGACCAGCATCGGCGTGGTCCAAATATTGATCGAGGCGACGACCAGCATCGGCGTGGTCCAAATATTGATCGAGGTGACGACCAGCATCGGCGTGGTCCAAATATTGATCGAGGCGACGATCAACAGGAGGCTAGTCGAAATCGAACCTCTGTGAGAGATAAGGGAGAAACGCGCTCACACGGCCCCCAGGACGAGGATAGCGAAGAGACAAAAAACAACGAGCAAGCATCTGAGGAGGTGCCGGCCGACACATCAAAAACAGCCGATCAGCAGCCAGACACTCCGGATTCTGGAGGGAAGCAACAGCCAGACCCAACCTCGACTGACTCTACTTCGGGGAACAGTGATGTAACTCAGTCTCCGGACGATGCTGACGATGGAGGCAAAGCTCCGGACGTGGCAGAAGGTGAGCAGAGCGAAACCGATCCAGAAAAGGCACTACAACAAGCCGCTGAGGAGCAACAGACCGAACGAGAACAGGCCATTGGAGAGATAGAAGACGGACAACCTGATGATCCCTACCAAGACCAAGATCAGCAGGGAGAGAATGATCGTAGCGATGAAAGTCTCTTTGAGTCACTCGTCGACGAAGAGAACCCTGCTGACGACAGCCAAGATGAGCAAATCGAAGAAGGTTTCTCGGCCACGGAGGCAGGTACACAAAACAACTCAGGGGGAGAGACGAGAGAAGAAAGGAACGAAAGCGCGAAAACCGACACGGAGAACACATCGGCTCTGGACGGGGATTCTGCCCAGACACCGAACGAGATTGATGATGAACCCTTGTTTACTGCCGAAGAGGAAGAACGGGACCCCGGTTCGACGATTAGTGAGGACACAGTAGCAGAAGAAAATCCAAACACCCAACCAGCGCCGGCAGATGAGATAGAAGAGAATGTCCTTCCACCACAGCCAAAGATGGACGCGCCTCGCGACGAGAGTGAGATGCTCATAGGTGATGTGGAAGACGACGAAGCCGCTGAAAATGCCATTACGGTCAAACTCGTTAAGTTGTCGGCAGCAGCCGTTGAGAAGTGGGAAAAGTTCACCGAGCGCGACGGCCAGACTCGCCAAGAGCGAATCGCAAACAAGTATTTCGGCCATTTCTATCGACAGCGTGAGGAGGATTTTGAAGCGTACCGCCGAGATCACTACCGAGCGCGGATCAATCGTGACTGGGATCTTGAGCTCGCACTTGCGACACTTCGAACAATCGTTGCAGGAGTCGGCGCGTTCGTTCTGAGTACGCTGTTCTTTATCGGACCAGGGTCATCGATATTACTTACTCCGTTCCTTGCTCCTGTTCTCGGCTTACTCATTGGGCTAGCTGTCGGTGGTGGAGTTGGCTACTGGCTTTACGAAGCAAAAGTCCAGCTTAAGATCCATCGTCGAAAGCGGGAGATTGAAAAGCTGTTGCCACAGGCACTCTCTTACATGTTTTCCCACTCACAGGGGCAAATGACGATGCCAGAGATCGTCGAAAATCTTGCCAAAGAACAACACACTTTCGGCGCAATCTCTGAGGAATTTGGCATCGTCCACAAAGAAATGGCAATATTCGAGAGCGATATGCGTGAAGCCTTCCGAGAAGCCCGTGAGACAACCCCCTCACAAAATCTCTCAGCACTGTTCGACGAGCTCATTAATGTGATCGACACAAGTGGCGAATTGACATCGTTCTTGCATGAGAAAACGGATGAATACCAAAGTCGGTCACAAGTACAGGAAGAGCGGTTCCTAGGCCGACTATCCTATGTTGCGTACGGTTACACATTCTTTGGAGTCTTTCTCCCGTCGATAGTGATTATTGCACTCGTGCTGTGGTCACTCTCAGGAGGAGACGTAATCGGTATCTCCGTCTACATTATGTGGGTGTATATCACACTGCTCTCGGTCGCTGTGATACTACTCGTTGACCAACTCTCTGTCGAGAAACTCACGACTGCTCCCAAACTCAAAACTAACTACGAAGGAGCAAACTCAGAGCAGATCGCAGAGCGAATAGCCGAAGATGAACATCGATATCCTGATATCGACGAAAAGGAGCAACGGCCCAAACATTACTCCAATATCCAAACCGAACGCGGTATCCACTCACTCGTTGACGATCCACGTATGGTCCAATCGCGGACAGACGGCCACAGTGGACCACTAGCAGAATCGGAACGAAACTCACTTGTCAGACTCAGCCGAGCACTACGCTTGGTCGACTTCCGCGAAGCAGTTGAGAACAATCAACAGACCTTAAAAAACCGGCCACAATTAACACTCCTGATTAGTGTTCCTTTCACGCTAATTTATCTTGGGGTTGTAATGGGTATCGGCGGCGTCACTCCCAGTGATTTCGGAATAACACCTGTTGTTTCGACAATTACCCTGGTGACTATGCCACTAGTATTCACGCTCACTCCTCTCTGGTGGTACGCGCGAAAACTCCGTCTCTACGATGCACAAATACGTGGAGAGTTACCGATAATGCTCCGGAAACTCTCATCTGCAACGGAGGCCGGAACCCCACTCGTCGGTGCAATCAAAACGGTCGGTGACACCCCCGAAGACTCCGAAGCCGAAGCACTGGATCAAGAACTTGCGCGGATGCGAAACGAAGTCTCGTCGTTTTTTGTCTCCGTCGACGGGGCGCTCGTTCGAATGGCAAATCGCGTTCAAAACACACGTCTCTCGCGAGTCAACAAACTGTTGCTCGAAGCGAACACGTCATCCGGTAACCTGCAAGACGTTCTTGAAGTCGCTGCATCCGATGCCGAAAACAGTCGACTCCTCGATGAAAAACGGAAAAATCGGATGGAAAAGCAAATGGCTGTGATGATTGTTTCGTTCCTTGCATTCCTCACAATTGCCGCTGTTCTCGAGTTCTTCCTACTATCAAGCCTTGCTGACGCACTTGAGTTCTCACAAGGAGTTGAAGATCAGACCCCATTCCTCCCAGAAATATCAACAACGCAATTTACGCTCTTCCTCTTCCACAGCAGCTTGGCAATGGGGCTGTTTAGTGGGCTCGCCGCCGGGAAATTCGGATACGGGGACATTCGAGCTGGTTCCGGGCTCGCACTCTTCCAAGTACTGTGTGCCAGCACCATATTCCTGATTTCCGCACTCGGAATCTTCTGACCACCCACACAGTATCGGTTGTATCGTTCCACCGGGCAACTTCTTCCCTTCTGGCGACGAGCTCGTTGTCAACTACCCCCGCCCTACTCACCCGCTTGCGCGGGTTCCTTAAGAAAGGGGCTTACCGCCTGCATTCAGCTAACAGTTTCAGGGAGGAGTGGTCTGTGGCCTATAAATACACCGAGTCAGGAACAACAGGATATGGAAATATACTCGACAGGTTTCCGAGAAATTGACAAAAAGATTCATCGAGGAGGAATCCCCGGCGGAAGCGTCATTGGGTTAGAATATCCACCTGGTTCACCAGGACAAAAAATCCCAACGACAATGGCTGTCCAGGGCTGGTCATCTGAATACGCACTCCAGCCCGCGCAACTCCAGAAAGGCGATAGCTACGCCACAGCCACTCAACTTCAGTTTATTAGCTCTGGTCGACCGATCGATCGGATTCAACAGCATATCAAGCGAGATTACACAGTTGATGAAATGCCAGATATCGAATATCATAATATTGACGTTCTAAAAAAACATCTCGGAAGCGTCCCAAGTAGTACTGGTGATAACAGTAACGGTAGTAGGACAAAACCAACTAGCGAAGATCGATGGGATATACCACTCCTTGCGACAGATATCAAGAAACCCTGTTACGTCGTCGACAGTTTTTCAGACATTATGGAATACTCACCAGATGGAGTCTGGCACAAACTCGCAACCCGAATCCGTAACCACGTTACCGAAAAAAACGGGATCGCGCTTCTGTGCCTCACACGAACAGACCGTAGCTGGAAGCCCGCTGAAAACTATCTCACTCGCCTCTGTGATGGCTTTATTCGGTACCAAACTGGTGACCGAGGCGGCAACGATTCACTCCGAATCGAGTATATCGATGGCACCGACGGCCCAAGCAACGGATTCCCCTACGTCTGCAACCTAACTATCAACCATTCCCCGACAGTCGACACCACTCAAAAATCTTGAACTAATACGACTAGCAAAAATTGCCTATCCAAAAATTATAAAAGCCTATAGAAAGCTATCAATGAGCAAAAAAAGCCCTTCATTACAATAAAGATAATAAAAATGATACTAACAAATATAAGTAAAAACACACCAGAACTCGATAGGAGAGCAGCAACATCAACAGTTGGGGTAGCCCTACTAACAACAATCGTCGTGATTGCCGTCTCACTCGGTGGAATAGCCTTTTTAGGGCTTATTTCAGGAGACGAGTCTGCCACATTCGAGGAGGCCAAGCTTGACTTTCAAGCAGATACATTCACACTAACCCCAAACGTCGCCGAAGACCTCGATACAGAGGATACAGAACTCCACCTAACCGTCGAGCGTGATGGAGTTGAAGTGAAAAACCTTGTCGTCGAAGACGCTAGCCAAGCAACTCACGCTGATGCAAGCACACTCGGAAACGTTGTCTCTCACTCAGTCTCCGAAGATAACCAGCACCTCGTCAGTGGGGACCCAGAAGTAGAAACAGTCAACAGCCAGATCGCGGATACCGACGCTGACTGGGAAAATGGACAGCCACTCTCTCTTGATCTTTCTTCCGATTACTTCCAGCCTGGCGATATCGTCGAAGTCCAAATTGTCGACACTAACAGTGACACCATTGCATACGACGTTAGAACGCACGTCAACGAACTCCCACTCACGACGTTCCTCTCTAACGGCGAGCAACCAAGCGAAGTCCCACGCGATATCAGAGACTCCCCTGGTTTCGAGGATCGTGACCTCTCCGGAGGCACCATCATCCTCGATCTCGGCGAAGACCCCTCTGAGAACGAAACAAACGATCCAGGGGAAGACCCAGATCCAGTTCCAGATGTTGATTTCCTTATCGATATCATCGAAACAGATAGCCCCGTTGAAGCCGGCGAAGAACTGACCGCACAAGTCCGCGTCGAAAGTCTCAACGAGACACACGAAGACTCTGAAACGGTCGTCTTAGAAAACCCAGAGGGAGTGCCAGTTGACATCGAAGAAGATGTGACGCTTGAGCCGGAAGAGTCCACAATAATCGAATTAACTTGGGGCTCAACACACGGCTACGAAGGGACTGAAACCATTAGAGCAACCGGAGAAGAACACGTAGACGAACGAGAGGTGGAAATTAAAGAAGGTGAAGAGGAAGGTCCATATTTCGAGGTGTCGTTTAGACAACAGCGAGGATTCGATCTCTGGCTTGGAGAGTCGGAACGGAACTCTGTTAGTGTAAGCGAGCAAAATGGTGTTGAAGGAACGCAGTTGGTTGTAGTCGAAGACTACAACGGTGAGATCATCGACGCCGAACAGATACGCCTCTCCGCGGATTCTACCAGAGGTATGAGATTTTTCTGGGAGCCAGAAGAAACAGGTGAAGGTGAACTAACAGCCTATTCGCCACAAGACAGTGATTCGGTTCCAGCAGAAGTTTCAGAGCCCGAAATGACTGGCATTGAAATCCAAGGTGCTCCGAACGTGATGGAAGATGGCGACGAAGACAGCATTGAAGTCGAAGCAGAATACGAAGACGGGGAGACGGAAACCGTGACAGGGCTTTCAAACCTGAGTGCGAGTACCGAGTCAGACGATTCCTCACTCACCATTGACGAAAGTGGGGAGCTACAAGCAAGTGCCGAGGACGATACCGCAGACGATGCTGAAATCGAAGCAGAGCTCAACTCCTTGAGTGATACTGCTTCGTTGATCGTCACAGACGACGATAGTGGGAATGGCGGCGGTATCCCATCCTACTCTGGCAGTACAGACCTCACCAGTACCATGACTGTTGGCGAAACTGAATCCTTTGGGGATGTCGAAATCACCATCGATAGCACTGGAAATACCTACTCCGATAGCGAGTTTATCTCGATGAGCGACGACGAACACCCATTCCCAGATGCACCGTCGAGCATCGACCACACAGGAACACGCGGACCCGGTAGCGTAAGTGTCTCAACTGGGAGCTCGCTTGATTCCGTCACCGCAGAGGGGTCGGGTCACGTTGATATCGTGTGGTCACCCGACACAGGAAACCTTGGCCTGACTGAACGTGTCGATATCCAGCCTGACGACGGTGGCGAACCAGACTAACTCTAAATTCACCTCAATCTAGATGTCCTACGCTCAACGGTCGTCAGGCTTCCAGCCCTGAACGAAGTGAGGAAGAAATTAACTGAATTTTATTGTGACCTTTTTATACTCCGATTAGGAAACAAAAGAGCAGGATGAAAGTAGGAAGATACTTAGGCATCGTCTTGCTTCTCGTCGTGGTAGTCGCCCTTGCCGGAATTGCAGGAATCGTCTTGATGGACGACGGAGATTCCGACGAGCCAGCGCTAGAGGGCGACAACGGTGCTGACGATCCGAACGGATCGGATGATGACGAGAACGGCGACACTGAAAGTGAAGAAGATGAAGAGCCAGCAGTTGCGTTCGCACCAGAGGTTGAAGTGAGCGATCTCGGCTCCGCAGAGACGGGGGAGATGCGACTCTACAACGAGACGACCGACGAACAGATTGCTACGCACAACTTCGAGAACAGCAGCGGGACGATCTTCTGGGATGTCACCACGGATCACCTGTACCGTCTAGAAGTTGACGTTGACACCGCCCCACCAGAAGAGTTTACCGTCGATCTCATTATCGAAGACGACCAGGAAGACGAAGATCAAGTTATCCAGGGAGCTGATCTTGAAGTTGGCGACAATTTCCAGGGAGCAAGCTCGTACGAAGAGGAATGGGTCGCTGATACAGAAAGTTTCACCTACGAGGAGGGGTACACTGTACTCGATGGTGACGGCAACTATCTTGTCTCTTGGGAAAATGAACCAGAGCGGTTCAAGAACTTTTACGACGCAGAGGAGGACGAGTGGTTCACTAATTCAGGGGTAGACGACTGGTTCGACTCTGGAATCGATACACCAGTAGGTGAAAGAACAGGTCCGTCGCTGCTAGGGAATAGTTTGTCTGGCGTGGAAAACCGGACATTCGTTGAAAAGAAAGACAGTGGCGAGGACGCGACTCACGTATACAGGGTTGAACCAGGTGAGTTTTACGCAGACCATCCGATCATAGCCCACATCGACCCAGAGACGGGGTACGTTGTCTACGCAGACTACGGTTCAGAATACCGTGAAGATGTCTCTGCGATGGAAAGGTGGTTCTCCAGTCACAACGATGAGGATCTAGACGCCGTGCCTGACGACTTCCCTTCGCTCCCGCCATCTTGAATCCTGGGCTCTCGATACTCTTCGTGGAGACTCAGCTTGTTTGACCTTTTCTGGTGTTTTCACAGAAAAAATAAGGCGGATGCCACGGGTGACACCACTCCCGAGGTTGTTGACCCGTCTGCGTGGGCGACGTCAGTTAGCACACCATACTAACGACAGATTGGGGAATCGGGAGGAGTTGTTCGCCGGGCTTGCCACTGGCTTCCTTTTTATATTGCGAGAAGGAAACCTATGTGCAGAATAGATGGTACGAAATTCGACGATCGTATTTGTGGGTGTTGTCCTGCTCGCTGTCGGCGGCGGGTTGGTATTCACCGGTTTGGTCGATCGCGGGACGTTCACCTTCAGTGGTAGCGAAGACGAGAGTCTTGACGACAGCCCCGAGGCTGACACAACTCCCGAAGAGAGTGACGAGGACCAGCGCGACGAAGAGACGCGGGGAGATGAAAGTAGCGAGGGAGAGGAGTCGACTGACAGAGACAATGGTGAGGGTGGGGAGGCACAGATCGACCTCTCGCTACCAGATCAGACCGAAGAGAATCCGGCAGCGGAGTTGCCGACCCACCGCCAGGAGGAACTCGAAGAGTTTGCTGACGAGCTCGACGAGCGGACGGCAATCTCGATTGCAGCGTCGAACCCACTCACAAAAACGTATGACTTCGAGAATCGATCGATTGCAGCGGAGGATGAAACCGCCGAAGTGGAGAACGTGACCGAGGGTGGCCTTCGAGTATTCATCACAGAGGATGCGATCGAGGAGGCGGCGGGTGAGTATCAGGCGGAGGTGCCAGCGTTGACGCTCCCAGAGGGAGTCCAACAGACAGCTCAGACAGAGCGAGAACCGCCAGGTGCGGTTGAGGTATGGCTCGTCGAGGACACGGCCTTCCAAGGCGTTGACGCAGACGAGTTTGATGTCCGCGATATGTCCGAAGGGTCGTTGTTGTGGGCAGTCGAGATTCAGCCCGATCGAAAGTATCCACTTTCAGGTGACGATTACAGCCCTGGTGAGATCGATCCGGCACTGTTTGAAGAGAGTCTGATTAATCGAATGTGGCTGGCAGACCACTACCGCTACGAGAACGCCAGTCAATCGCTTCCGTTCCAGGCAGTCGTCACGGAGCAACGAGATGTGACGGTCGCATATGCTCACTGGGCGGCTGTCTCTCTTAATGAGACTGAAGCCTTTGAAGAGCAGCCAGAGTGGGGCATGGTGGATGAATCTGGAAGCGTTACGGGCGTCGAGAATGCAACGGAGCCAGAGGCGGAGATGGAGAGAGTTGAAAAGAACGTTTCAGCGGAAGAGACGATGGCTCTCTCAGTTGACAAGGATCTCTCCGATGTGACCGTTACTGGTGGAATTTTGGCTTATGCCTCACTCGTTGAGCTCGATCCATACGAACGGGGTAATCACCCAGAGGCGCTTACAATGGCCCATGACGACGGTGAAGTAGTCTCGATACATCTCTCGAGTATCGAAGCATATCTGACGGGCAATCTAACGATGGCCGAAGTCGGAGAAATAGCTGGCCTACCAAATTTTGAGCCAGCAGACGGCGATCGGGAAGTGGAAGAAGAATCTTGAGAGCGAACGGATGTCTGCCTGTTCCGCCTTGCTCGAACTGTCGAAATTGCCGCACGAAATTGACCTCCTCCCGCGTCTGAAGATTGTGGGCTCTTTCCTGCTTTTTCTGTAGGCTTCTTCTCGAAGATTTGGTATAAGTGTCGCGCGAGGCTCGCACCCACATCTTGTTGGATAATCTATAACTGGAAGGAATAATTTACCAGATATATAATCCGGAAAAATTCTTTAGAAGCGATATATGGCCTAAAAATAAGTCATTTTGGCTTCTTGAACTACTGGCTTTTATATAACCACCTCGTTTAGGGGTGTATAGCTGAATCCGATTTCAGCAATTTGTATGTCAAGCATGACAGATTCACAGACGGAAAGGAAAGGAAATTCTAACCAGTATATTGAGCGCCAGCTTTCACGAGGGAAGATTAGTTTACCGCCCGTCCTTCGCACTCACTACTATCTCATTCCTGTTCCTGGGGCATTGCCAAATACATCAAAAGACGAGGTTCGGTTATATCCCAAGGGAACAAGTATCGAAGTGAATGGAGAATTGACTGATGCTGTTCGCCGAATCCACATGACGACAAACGGACAGTTGACAATTCCGAAGCGGCATCGCGAACAGCTTTCGTTCTACGATCCTGATGAAAGCAGATCCGTCGCGGTCTACCAGCGAGAGAACTATATTTCGATTCAAGATCATCCAGATAACGAACAGGATTGAAGCCTGCCGCTTTTTCCCGCCACACTTATTTTCAATCCCTATAATAATTGATGGAAATCCCTGATACGTTTATATAGTCCGATTAGAAAACAAGAGGATATAATGGGATTACTCAGTCGAGGGTCTGACGACGAAGAAAAAGAAAAGCAACAACAGCAAGCCGAAAGGGAGTCATTGAGCTCGATGCTCAACTCGCCCTTCACAGTAGACGTGTTAGATACGGCACGGGAAAATGAGATTATCCCACTCGATCAACCCGATCGGGAGCTAGAGGAATTAGTTGAGGAAGTACAGGCGTTTGTCGAATCCTACGACTATAATGAAAAAGACAATCGGGATCAGCAGTTCGATGATATCCAACTCGACGAACTACCCGGCCCAGTACCAAGCGTCGGAAGCGGTCGGTCGGGGAATCTCTATATCGACTGGTTAGATTTTCAGTTTCGCCAGAATAATCTTATCGAGCCGAGGAAGGTGACCGCAGACACACTCTTTGCTGTCGTTACCGAGGGTGTCTGGGCGCACATCGGAGAAGCGCGTGGCTTCAACAATAATGAAATCGTTGCTGTCCGCAACGTTCACAACATATATTCAGCGCAGCGAGGGCTTGCGGACTCAATGGGGTACTCGACACTCGTCATCCGAGCAGAACACGATCAACTGCGAGAGTTTACACAATATCCCGACGTCGACGACGACGAGTTCCACGCCTCACAGTACGAGGCAGAGCGTCGGTCTGGGTGAACTACCGTTCCAATTTTCAGTAGTACACCGTAAGAATCGGGTACACTGTTGGACGACTGGGCCGCCTCCATCACCACTATCCGCATTCGGCTCTGGCACGACGACAGCGGGCGCTGTAAGCTAACCCACGACTAAAGCCGTGGGTTTCCGCGCTGCTTCTGTATGACAGCCGACCCACCACCAGTGGTCGCCGTTACCTGTTCGGGTTCATACGCTACAACGCTCTGTCCGAACGCGAGCCAGCGGAACGGCGAACTAGCTCGGTTTCGGAATCCCCCGTGTAGGAGGACGTGAAACCGTGATCTAGCTCGTCCGTGTCGCTAAAGAACACGCGAGCCACGTTCAGCGCCCCGATGTAGTCGCGGTCACCCTCAAAGCCACACCGGGAGTTATCACACCGGAAGTGCCCGCCCCACCACACCTCCTCGGCGTGGTCGGGTGACTTGCAGGTGTGCCCGGTCGAACCACAGCGAGGACACGACCGACTCGTTCCCTGCGGGTAGACACGCTCAACAGCGAGTCCAGCACAGCCTGCTCGGTATTCGAACCCCACCCTCAAGGAGCGAACCGCATCAGCGGTGAGCGAGTAGGGTGGGGCTTGACCCCGAGGCACTCTGCCTGTTCCGCCTGTAGACATCCCCACCCGCCTCGGGGACCCCTGAAGGGTGGAGGTCGTCAAGTACCTTTATATAGTCCGATATGAGAACAGGATTGCATGAAACCTACATCGGAGAAAAGAGACCGTGCGCGAGAAACCAATACTCGACAGAAACTCTCCCAATTTATTGTTATTGGTGTCATCGCGACGGTGATGTTTGGCGGCGTACTTACTGGAACGGCCGCTGCCGGGATTTCACACGGGCAAACAGAGTGCGGAAGTCAGACACAAACCGCCGCAGTGACCGAAGATCCAGATGCAACACAAAATATCCAATTTACTCTGCAAGATAACGGAGACGATAACGGCGACAATGGTGACGAAAATGGAAATGAGACAGAATCACCGCTTGACGATACAGAAGCCGACAGCTTTTTTGACGAAGTGATTTGTGACTCTCCTCTTGCTCCGATCGGAGCAATCGCCGTTGCAGGGTGGATGAGCTGGTTTGGATTGCTTGGCGTCTACCGTCTTGCTACAGGTATCAATGATGCTGGTGCTAAAAAACCACAGAAGGTAGAAGAGGGCAAACAAGAAATCAAGGGTGGAGTGTTGAGTCTTGTTGCTGCAATTATGGTTCCAGTGTTATTGCAGGCATTGGAGTTCATAGGTATCCCTGCATTCACTTGTCTTGTTGATGTGATTCTTTAGATTTAAAAAATAGTGACAACAATGAAACTTAGATCCCCTGACGATAACTCAAATAAGAGATTGTTTGAGATTGCGAGAGTGTCAATTATATCATTCATTATGATATTCTCGCTTGTTGCACCATTTGTGACGGCTGGTGCAGCAGCAACCGCTGGTACGACACACACTGGAGACAATACGATATCCAGTGATGTCACAGCTAGCACAAATGTCACAACTCAAGAAGAAAACGGTGACGACGAAGACGAGGAAGATGGTGGGCCAGTCCATGACCTCTTCGCGACAAATATCGAAGGGATATCAATAGATGACTCTATCCCAGAAACTGGGGAAGATCCAGAGGGTGGATTTTTGAGTGATGGTCGTGTTGGTGATACGAGTCGACCACTGCATATTCCACACACGGAAGCCTCAGATGGTGAGTTGCCGTGTCTGTGGATACCACCAAATGCGGATGATAATATTCGCATAGAATCAGTCCTTACTGCTGACGACACTGTATGGGGCTGGTTGACCGGCTCAGGGGATAATTTGTACTGCTATGAAGCGATTATTAAAGAAAATGCAGAGCGTTGTGCTGAGCGAGATGACTCTACCTGTTTCGACGATATAAGTAATACAGTCGATGATCTCGTCAGTGATTCCGGTGTGACAAGATGTAGGGAAGGAGGTGTTATTGAATCGGGCCTCGCAAACAGTGAAGCAGAAGCCGAGCAGGTCTGCCGAGAGGCAGCGTTCGACATGATGGAAGAGATTGAGCGGGAAGCACACGAAGGGAGGTTCTTTGGGTTCTTTTTATCAAATCCGATTGGGTGGATGAATTTTCAGGCAGAGTTGTTTTTGATCGATATTGGGGTTATGATGGACGAGAATCGCGAGTTTATATTTGGAGTTCCAGCACCCGGCGAACCAGATGACCCGCAAAGTTGGATGGACCCCAGAGAGGCAGGAGAGGGGAGTTTTGGGTCAGAATGGCGTGGAGCTCAGGGTATCTATTGGGGCCTTGCAGCGGTGACGTTGAATGTACTGCTCCTCCAGATACCTTATTTGATGAGTATAAGAACAACAAAACCAGCCCGGTATAAGCGACAAGTGAAGTGGTCAGCAATATCACTTGTAGCAGTTGTTCTAGGGCCACTCATATTGCCAATGTGGTTCCACTCGACGAATGAAATCGCACTGAATATGGCCCCATCTACCGAGTTAATTATAACAGATGTCGCTCGGAATTTTTCGATAGCAGGACTAGTCGGGATAGTCACTGTTGTTTTATTATTCTTTTTCGGCTGGCAAGCACTAATGGCACTGTTAGCAATAGCCATGCTTTATTTCGGCACATTCTTTATTTATGCAATCTGGCCTGGGATTTTTCTGTTGATACTCCTTGGACCGTGGTTCTCCATCGGTGGAAAGGTCTTCTTGACCACATACATCGCAATTCCAATTCTAAAAATTGTCCAGGCGTTTGTCTACCGAGTTGCAGATGACATGGCGCTAACAGGTGGCGATGGGTTTACTGCTGCAATTGCTGCGGTTATTGTCTTGTGGGTTGTCTTTATCAAATTCCCCAAGGCGACGGTAGATAAAGTCGTGCCAAATGTCGTGAGTCAGCATTCGTCGATCGGGAACCAATACCGAGCGACACAGATGAACCGAAAGATGCGTGGGGCAGCAAAAATGCCGTTCGCGGCGGCAAGAATTGGTGGAACAGCCGCACACAAGGGCGGGAAGGTAGCCAAAGATAGCAACCTCTTCAGCAGAAATGGTGGTAATGAGGATGAATCCAAAGGCACCAGCAGTGACAGCAGTGACAGCAATAGTCAGAGCTCCCAACCCGCTCTCCGAAGCAGAAGGCTAAGTGACAGCGGCGGTCAGGGTTCTCAACCAGTATTACCTTCGCCAAGCGACAATCCAACCGGAGACGGTGGGAAAAACAGCGGAAAACCGGAATCAGATGGGAATGAGAACGGGACCTCAGAAGGTGATAAAACACGGCAAGAAAGGGGTTCGGAAGCGGAGAGTGGGAATCAACCAGATTGGATTTTAGAGAGCTCAACGTCAGATCACGACGCGATCGAAGTTGACGCAGAAGTGAATGATACTACTGATGGATACAGTGACGGAGGTCGCTACTAATGCTATCAAATAAGCAATCGGAGTCAAAGAAACTCACCCAGAGGAGGTTATAACAATGTCTCAAGAACAAGCACGCGATACACGCGCTGTTGTCCCGCCGAACGTGAAAACCGGGATTCAACTCATTGGGAAAGTAACGACGGACGAATTGAAAATCTATCTCCCAGGGGTTACTGCGGGCCTCCTCGGAGTGCTGGTTCTCTTGTTCATACACACGCCTGTTGGGATCAGCTTCTTGGTGATGGGTGGGGCACTCATTGGAGGAGCAGCTCATATCCAAAACCAGACGCCAGCACACAAGTCACCCCAAGACCTTCTAATTACTCGGTTCGCGACACGAAAGTTGAAGAAGAAACTCCCTCTGTCGAAAGAAGAAATGAAAGCCGAGATACCTCACGGTGTGACTGAATTACGGGCTGACGGGATAGCTCGCACAGAAAATAACGATTTGATATCTTTGGTTGAAGTCAGTTCTTCAAACATCCAGACGAAAGAGCAAACGGAACGATTGGAGTTTGCACAACTGGTGACTGGAGCAATTGATAAAGAGATCAGCGATCTGGAATTTCGTATTTTTGTCACCAGCGAAAAACTGGAGACTGAAAAGGTCACACAGCGGTTCGAAGGGTTAGCCGAGAGCGATCTCAGAAATCTGGATGAGGATCTTGAGAAGGCGGCCTACATGCAAGAGCAGTGTGAGGATTTTGTCGAGTGGTTTGAAAATGTCGACGAGCCCGAACTTGGGACGTTCGAAGAGAAATTCTACGTGGCCGTCATTTCTGGGACGGACGGAGTTGAATTAACCAATGACGACTCTCGCTGGAGTCGGCTACTCGACATTGCTATTCCTGGTCGCAATCTCGATCTTGATGTTGACGAAGGTCATCTCAAAGACAAACTCGAAAAGAATACGCGAACGGTCATGCGTGCGTTTAGTGCCCTCCCACACAGCGAATGTCGGGTGCTTGATGCTGAAGAGGCTGCAAATGTCTACTCGCGGTGCTTTACTGGCAAAGAGCTTGAGGGAACAGAGCACTTGAAGAAATTTGCGAGGGAGAATCGAACAATCGAAGATGTGCTAGCGCCAGACGTATTTAATGTCGACGGGGATACGGTGACCGCCGGCTCATCGAAGACAACGACGCTTTGGGTGTCAAAATGGCCGGAGAAACCCGATCCGATGTTTATGAAGGATATATTTGATAAAGCTGATGACACCATCAGAAATATCAACACAGACATTTGTATCCGCTGCCGGCCGGAAGACCCACTAGAAAAGCCAGATGATATCTCTCGGAAGGTTGCATCAATCCAGGTTGAAGCCGAAGAAGCATTCGAAGAAGAAGGAGAAATAGAGGCAAGCGATCTCAAAAGCGATCGTGACCTCTGGCGGTGGTACCGAGAAGTAGTAGCCAGCGACAATAGTCGGCCGTGGGAAGTCTCTATGTATATTACTGTCCGCGCAACCCCCGAGCGCGGGATGCAGTACGCACATGAGAACTACCAGAACTTCAACAATCTCGATGTCGCGCAGGAAGCGGCACTAGAGAAAGACGTAAAACGGATTCGAAAATTCCTTGAGCAGCGGTGTGGGATAGAGACGATCCGGCCATCAAAAGAAGCTGAACAGCAGCGAGCGTTTTTCTCCGGCACTCCAGTCTCACCAGACTATTACCACACCGAGGCGGAATCGAGCAAAACAGTATCGATGCCAGGAGCGGTGTTAGGGTCGATTGGCTTGTTTACAAACTACTCAACTTTTTCGGATCAAGGCTTCTACCTCGGTAGAAGTCTCCAGAACAAGATGCCGATGAAAGTTAACTTGCAGAGCGGGGAGCAGCCACCGCACGGTTTGGTGACCGGCGTCACGGGATCAGGGAAGACATTTGCCGTTTCAAAATGGCTGATCGATTGGTACGTCGAAGGGCGCGATCCGAACGTTCCCGATCATAGCGTATTCGTATGTGACACAAAAGCTGGCTTTACCAGCTTTATTAATCAATTAAATGGGGAACACTTAGTTGTCGACGGAAGACAGACAATCAACCCATTCGAGATTGTACCGATTCCGGAAGAGATGCGCGATAGCATCGGTGACGATCTCGATCCCTTCGGGGTGAAAATTGAAGAGGTTGTATCAGTGTTCAGTGCGATATTGTACGAACAAGGCGTCGATGCTGGAGAGTATCTCTCGATCATCGACGATGCAGTGCGACAAACCTATCTCGATGCGGGAATCAAGCCAGACGACCTCGATAGTCACGCACGACCGAGCCCGACACCAGAAGATTTCCTAACCAAAATCGAGGAGATGGCTCACTCGGTTGAGGAGTACACTATGATCGACCACGAGTATGAAGGTGAAGAGCTCAAACAACTCATCGGTGAGCTCGCGACGAAACTGCGTGGGTTGCAGGAACACGGAAAATACGCCCACATGCTCGGAGATAAGGAGTCGCCAATCACCCAAGAAGATGTCGACAGCATCTACATCGACCTCCGGCAACTCGAAGGCTCCAGCGATGCGGAAAAATCGGTGAGCCTTTCTCTCATCCTCGGCCAGATATCCCAGAAAATCAAGCGGACAGAAGGAGAAACAGTGTTCGCGATCGACGAAGCACACATCTTGCTGAATAACCCCAAGATGGTCGAGTGGCTCGCCAAAGCCGTCCGTGAGTGGCGAGAATATAATGCGACACTCCTGTTCGTAACCCAAGATCCAGCCGACTTTAGTCCCGAAGGTGGCGAAGGAGGAGGGGATACTGATAAACACCGTCACACGATCCTTGAGCAGTGTGGCTTCATCGGTATGTTCAGGAACTCGAAAGTCAATATCCCGACGCTCAAGCGAGGCTACGACATGAACGACACGGAGGCGAACTTTGTGAAAAAAGACGCTGTGCAAGGCACGGCAGGGCTTGGATACTCGACATTCATCGCAAATGTCACTGACAAAGGGTGGATGCCGATTCGGGTTGAAGCTCCAGAGTACACCGAGACAGTACTCAAATATTCAGACCGGAAGCACGGGGACTTCTACAACTACATCAACAAGGAGTGGCGTAATCCCCCACGCGAAAAAGTCGCGAGTATACACGGTCAGGCTGTCCCACCTCAAGAAAAAACAAACGAAGTCGAGAACATTCCAGCAGACCAAGCAATCGGGCACATTGCAGAGGAAAAAAAGCAGCAAGGCGACCAGAAGCGTGCGGCCCGGACAGACGGCGACGGAGCTAGCCAATCAACTAGCGACCGACGTGGGAACAGAAGCTCAGAGAGGTGAATAATGGGAGTTATTGACCGTCTCAAGTCTGTTTCGGGAAAAAGTAAGGAGGACTTCGAAGCTATTGAAGTCGACGAAGAACTCTGGTCAGCATACGAAGCTCGACTGCCAGATCGAGGGATTCTAAAACTCATCCCATATCAAGACAATGATGGCGTAGGGGCGATGAAGGATTTTCTTTCATCGATACACAAAGTCAAGAAAGAGAGCTCACGCTTCGGGTCGTCAGAAAAGAACGTTTCGGCGGCAAACTCCTGTGAAATTCGGTTCGGGCCAAGTGAGAAATACGAGCAACCGATGGTCCACTTTCAATACTTGCCAGGGAGTGCCGAAAATGCCCGAACATTCAAGCGCCAATTGAAACAACACTACCCGAACTCAGATGTCGAAAGTCGTCGGCCAACATTTCTCGATATCGAAACAGGAGACTACCTTGCCGGGTGTGTACTGCATCTGAATCGCTATACATTCTATCCGATCAATAACGATACATTAGAGGGTTTCCGAACAGATCCAACCGGCTCAGTTATCAAAGAGATGGCTGTCGAGAGCGGCGAAGGTGTCGACTCACATGTTGTAGCCCAGGTGATGTTTAAACCAGCAACAAAGGATTGGTACGAGCACGGTGAGAAGAAACATTTTGGGCTCAGTGGAGTCGATAAAGAAAAAAAGTCGATATTAAACAGTTGTCCAGGCCCACGCGAGTTGGCAGAGCATCTTCGATCGCCGCGCATGGAGGTTGATGAGCGACCTCTCTGGAACAAAAAAGTCGAAGTCGAGCCGAGTTCCACAGATAAAGAAATTGCTAGCGAACTGGAGGATCTAACAGAGCACAAGGGCTGGAATTTTACTATCCGGATTTTTGCGAAGGCAGACGATCCAAAGCTCGCTTGTCGACGAGTCCAGAACGTCGCTGCCCAGTTCGATAAATACACCTACGAAAAAGCAGACCAAGGGTTCGTTCCCGAACCGCTTTCCGGAAAACACCTCAAACGTGAATTTACAGCGGCAACCGCCCGAGAATTTCGCGATATCGGCTGTCTAAAAAGCCAGCCCGAACTCGCGAATATCATCAACGTGCCACCAGCAGACGACGTGCATACGCCTCGCATGAAGTGGAAACGAGGACAGAAAACAGAAGGCATCCCACCAGGGACACCACGCTACGAGTTTGGCCCGGAACTCGAACAGCGAAAACAGAGAGTGAAGCAAGTCCGGATGCTCGAGGACTCCGGAAAGCGCGATCCGTGGTGGTACGGGTGGGGCAAGACAAACGGAACCGAAGCAGGGGTGTCTCACGATGTCCTTCGGACACACCAAGCAGTCGGTGGAGAAACGGGGTCTGGGAAAACAACGTTCCTGAAGCACTTTTGGAGGCAGGTCGGAACAAAAGGCTTCGGCGGCCTCTTCGTCGATCCAAAAGGGAAAGACACTGACGAGATCCTCGCGATGATCCCTCCAGAGCGGCGAAACGATGTCATCTACATCGAACTCGGTAGCGATCGTGACCGGGAAATCGGCTTTAATTTCCTTGAACCCCCGACAGATGCCGAGCCCGGAACAGCGCAATTCGAAAATGCAGTGCAGTCAATGGCCGGCGACGTCGAGGCACTACTGTCCGAAGCCGGGAGTGACAGTTCGAAATGGGGAACCCGAATGAAGCAGATCACCCGCAACATGGCGCTCGGCCTCGGGAAAGCCGGGTACAGCTACACGCTGTTGGATATGTATCTCGCACTCCTCGAAGATGAGCGACGGCAAGAATACGCGGAAATGGTCGCTGCCGAGCGTCTTGATTGGATATCAAACTACGCACAATCAGAGCTCGCGGATATGGATCAGAGCGACGTTAGGCCAGTTATCGGCCGGCTGAAAGAACTCGTCGAAAACGATATTACCCGCCGGATCATCTCACACCCGCAATCCACATTCTCAGTCCGTGAGGCAGTCAAAGACGGGAAACTAATCGTCGTGTCTGACAAGACAACCGACGATGGACAGCCGATCTCGCAGTGGGTGACCACAGCTCTTGTCCGGCGTCTTTGGATTGCGATTCGGGAGCAAACCCATAATCCGAATGTTCCAAATCCAGAGGAGTTCTACATTGCGATCGACGAGTTGCGAAAGGTCGTAACTGACACTGCAAATATCGAGCAGATACTTGCCGAAGCACGAGGGTTCGGACTCTCCATGACGCTCGCAACACAGGATTTCAGTAACCAGTTGCCCGACAGTATGGTGAAAGCGATCGAAGGGCAGTGTAAAACATTCATTTCCTATAACGCCTCACGGAAAGAGGAAGCCCGAAAGATTGCCGCTCAACATAGTGAAAAAGTCGACTGGAACGCGATTACTGAGCTCGATCGGTACACCTTCTACATGCGGACGCACGATGAAGACGACTCACTTACCCACAGCTACAAAGTCGAAGCCTTCTACCCACTCGAGGAATTGGCTGACGTTTCGCTTAACGACAAGCAAGTAGAGGCACTCAAACAACTCTCCCTGAAGAATTACGGTGTCGAAAAACGGTCAGACCAGGATCTACGCGAACAGTCGGGCTTCCATCCGGCAAGAGCATCGTCGTCGGGAGGGGCAAGCAGATCACAACCACAGCAAGCTGGCGGACCAGCAGGGAGACCACAACAATCGCAAGATGGTGTCACAAAAGACGACGTAATCAAACTCCTCCGGGCAGTCAACTACGTCGAGATTAAGCAGGAGAAAATAAGCGAGTTTGTCTCGCATGAGCCAGTGGTAGCGAGAGCACGAGAAAAACTTGATAAAAGCGAGTCAGGGGTCGCAGATACGATCGAACAAGTGGTTGCCGAAGGCTATCTGGAGCAGCGAAAAGGTCGTTCAGACCAAGACGCAAATAAAAAAGAGATTCAGCTCAAACTCACGGTTGACGGCCGGAAAAAATGCGGCCTGATCCAGACATCCGGTGAAGGAGCAAGCGCAGGGTTCATAGAGCATCGACGGCTCTTGCGACAAGTTCGGCATCTCTTTATCAAACTCGACTGTGAATGTCGAATCCCGACCCAGGGAGGCGAAGAATTACCAGATGCACTTGTTGAAATGCCAATCGATCTGTCTGAATACACCGCGAACCCAGTCGAATACGAACGAAAACTCGACGAGTTTAAACGAGAATATAGCACCCTCTACGACCTCTGTCGTGCCCGCGAAATAGCTGTCGAAGCCGAAAAAGCCACTTTAGGAACGCCAGCACAAACACTCACAAACCTGCGGAAAGCAATGGAACAGGGTCGGTACTGCCTCTTTATTGTCGACGATGGGACAATCGAGCACGACTCGTTCACCTATTGGGCAGATCGGGCAGAAGGGATCTTGTATAACAGACCAAATAAGAACACAATCGACTACTCGACACTCAGCCCGAGAAAAGCCGAAACACAGCCGGCAACATACTACACAAGCCAATCCAAGCATTTTGAAATTGATGGGAAAGTAGTGGTGCGGCCCGCCGACAAGGGGAGTCGGACATACTGGATCAGACGAGACAACGGAAACATTGCGATCGAGACAAACGAAGAGCACACATGCGCCACGTTCGACAGCCCAGAAGCAGCCAGAAACGCCTCTGTTGCCGATATCCCTGGAGTGTACGAATACGACGAGCAAGAAGGTGAACACGTCGTCCGAACACAAGAGGGCGACGAGAAAAGATACGAGTCCAACGACCACTTCAACAAGAACTGGACGAAAGTCTCTGATCCATTCTTCCCCGAAACCGACCTACCGAGAGAACTGGAGGAAAGCGACTTTGGAATCGCAATCATCCCGAGCAGTGAAAGCGAGTACGACACACCACAACTATACAAGCACGGTGAGCTCGAACCACTCGTCGACGATATCGAGATTAACTCTCCTGAGATCGATTCGGAAGAGGGTCACAGCAGCTCCGAGAGCGGCCACAGTGACGGTGAGAACGGAAGCGAGGGGTCGCCCGAGGCAGACGTCGGAGAGCAACCAGCCGGCGAAGCAAGACCAGCACAGCCCGATGATGATGAACACACATCCAACGAGGATACTAAAAGCGAAAATAAAGACGAGGGCGGTCCAACAGAAAGTGTCAGTACCGGTCGTGCAGCCTATCTCTATTGGCTTGAGTCAGCTACCAACGGCTGAAGCCGGTGGGCTTCCGCGCTGTATCCGCTGTGACTCCCTTCCCCACCCGATCGGGTAATCACCACGCTCTCTCGTTGACGGTAGAGTTTCCGCCTCAAATTAAGTGAAAAACAAACTCACTGTTTTGTGACTTCTCGGTGAACCCTCTCGGCGATTTCAACAAAGTCTGGATTGCTTGCACCCTGATATTTATACCCAATTACCTCAACTGAGTTACCGATCGGAGCAAGAACCTGAAATGTCCCCATCGTGTCAGGAACAACACCAATCACGTCACTTGCCGGCCCCACCGAAGTAGATCCATAATCAAACTGAGTCTGTCCGTACTCATCGGTCACCGGGCAAGCGATTGGTGATGCAGTAATTTGTTTCATTTCAACTGTTTCGTCGCCTTTTTCAACCGTCCTAGTGGATTGAACGATTGCCCAAGCGACAACCGGCTCATACGTGATCTCATCCTCAAAATCTATTTCAGATTCTGATTCAGACTCAGCAGCTTGTTGTTCATTGCTATCATTGGCAGTTGATTGCGACTTTTGACTCATTGCTATATACATATTTTTCGACTTGCCCTATTTATACCCCGAGTAAATAACAGATGGATATGAGAAACGATCAACGAGGACAGTCGAGCCCGAATCCGAGCTCTCGATGGCAATCAGTCACAGAGCGGGTGAAAACCACTGCTAAAATACCCTGTCCACAAGTGTTTCGAGGAGACAACCGTGGGCAATCAGTGATGGTCGGGGCAATCCTGCTGTTGACTATCCTCGCGAGCGCATACGTGCTTGTTCAAGTCGAAATAGCTCCCCAAGTACAGGAAGATACCGAGATCGAGCATTCACAACAGCAAATAACCGATATGCAAAATATTCAGAGTGACTCAATATCCGTTGCATCATCCGGACAACGGGCTTCTTCCTCGATCGAGATGGGAACAGAGTATCCAGCCTCAACAGTGATGAT